>Ga0268266_10000419_pt1 | contig 64526 bp, 57 predicted proteins | sample KBSS13metaG_FD_190356 | JGI IMG/M metagenome (GOLD analysis project Ga0268266, IMG submission 190356) | Switchgrass rhizosphere microbial communities from Kellogg Biological Station, Michigan, USA - KBS S1-3 metaG (SPAdes) (version 2) | ecosystem: Host-associated > Plants > Roots > Rhizosphere...
ATGTTGGGCAGCATGACGCCGCGATGGCCCATCTCGGCGATCTTGCGGAAATCCTCGATCGCCTCGGGGATCGACCGCACGGCCGTCTGGCCGACGCCGAACAGCCGGTCCGGCGCACCCTCGCAGGATTGCTGCAGCCAGCGGTTATAGGCCCACATCGACGCGTGCTTGTAATCCGTATCCGGGTGGTCACAGAGCAGCATGCCGACGGTGGGATAGATGATCTCCGCCCCGACGCCGTCGCGGTCCTGGTCCAGCAACCGGGCCTTTGGGTCCCAGCTGCCGCGCGCCACCTCGTCGAACCGGCCGCTTTCGGCCTCGACCTCGGCGAAGGTCTTGCCGGCCGAGGCGATGCGGTTGACGCTGAACCGGTTGTCCCAGCCCTTCACCACATAGACATCCTGGCCCTGTTCGTTGCGCTCGACTCGCGGCGCCTCGTCCCGCCAGGCCGGGTCGATGTAATCGACATAACAGTTCGGCGGCTCGGCGATATGGCTATCGGCGGAAATCGGGACGATCTTCTCCAATATGCCGTCCGGCATGGGATCACTCCTTGCTGAAATAGCGTAGCGGGTTCTGGCGAATTAAGAGGTCCATCTCGTCCGCCGTGACGCCGCGTTCCTTGAGCTGCGGCGCGACGTTGCGGATGAAATGGAGGGGCGTCTGGCCGGCGGCGAAGCCGTCCCAGAAGGCCGGGTCATAGGGCTCGCCCTGCATGCACCAGACATTGTCGTGCGAGACCATCACCCGGTCGAGCCGGCCCGCCTCGCGGATCTTCATCAGAGAATCGATCCGTACCGTGTCGGGCTGAACCGGAATGCCCCACTGGTCGAAGCCGACATAGGCGCCTTCGCCGATCACCTCCATGTGATAGGCATGGTCGGGGTTGCCGCAGCAATGGCCGACGACGACCTGATCGGCCGCCATGTCCTCCTCCTTCAGGAACCGAACCTGTTCCGGCCCCAGCACGTAATCGGTATGGGTGGTGATCGGCGTGCCGGTCGCCTTCGACGCGATGGCGGCGGCGGAGAGCACGGCCTTTTCATAGTCTGTGATCGCGCCCTTGCCGGTGCCGACCTTGAGGATGCCGGGCTTCAGCCCATCGCTGCCGGGCACGCCATCGGTGATTTCGGCGATGAACACGTCGGCCAGCTTGCGCACCGCGTTCTTGTCGGTGGCGATCTTCACCTGCCAATAGGCGTTGCCGCCGACATGCTCGTTATAGAGGCCGGTCGAGAAGATGAGGTTGAAGCCGGTGCGGGCCGCGACCTCGCCCATCAGCTCGACGCTGCGTCCCAGGTCGTTGGGGCAGGGATCGACCAGGCTGGAATAGCCGCCGTCCTTGAGCTCGGCGATTTGATCGACGCAGATCGCCACCATGTCGCGGAACGCTGGCCCGCGGCGCAGCGTATCGGTCGCGGTGCCGGGATAGGCGATCGTCAGATGTTCGTGCATCAGCGTGTTGCCGAGGTCGCTGGCCGCGACTGGGCCCTTGGCCGTATTGATCCGCTTCATTCCCCGCCTCCCGAAATTAGGATTTTGCGGCGACTATAACCGGAATCAGCCTACGGCACCCGGACCATCGCCGGGACCACGGAAATGACCGAATTCAGGGCTAAATGTGCTCAGCCGTGAGACGGCTCAGGCGTGCTGATGGCTTTTCCCGGCCAACGCCATCTCGATGCATTCAACTAGCACGTCGCCGTCATAGGGCTTGGCGAGCAGGCATGCGGCGCCGGCGGCCAGCGCCTGCTGACGGACGCGCTCTTCCGGGAAGGCGGTGATGAAGATGATCGGCAGGCTCGGCCGATGGTGAGCGAGTTCTTTCTGCAGGTCGAGGCCGCTCATGCCGGGCATCTGCACATCGGCGATCAGGCAGTCGGCGGTCTCGCGTTCCGGCGCCTTCAGAAAATCCTCAGCCGAGGCAAAAACCGCGGTCCTGTATCCCAGGGATCGAACGAAGGTCTGGGTCGCAGTGCGGACGGCATCATCGTCGTCGACAATCGACACTGTTGTTGTATTTGCCAAACCAGGCCTCGGATAGCGGGCAACTGCGTTGGGTCGCAGTACGACCGAATTTATCCGAGGCGATAAGATCGTTCTATTATACGATGGTGTAGCAATGTTACCTGCCGGTACTGTCCCGTAATATCTCCGCCATGCGCACGAGGTCGGCCAAAGAGGCCGCGCCCATTTTCTTCATCACCTTACCGCGATGCACCTTTACGGTGATCTCGCTTAAGCCCACTTTCGCCGCGATCTGCTTGTTCATCAGGCCGGAAGTCACGTGCTGCATGATTTCCAGCTCGCGCTGGGTCAGCGAATTGGCGCGCGCCTGTATCTCTGACGATTCAGCCATCTCGCTGCGCCGGACCCGGTCCAGCGCCAGCGCGGCGGTGACCGCATCCAGCATGTCCTGGTCGCGGAACGGCTTGGTCAGGAAGTCGACCGCGCCGGCCTTCATCGCCCGGACGGTCATCGGGATGTCGCCGTGGCCGGTCATGAAGATGACCGGGATATCGTGATGGTGGCGGGCCAACTGCTCCTGGAAGTCGAGCCCGCTGACGCCGGGCAGTCGGACATCCAGAACGATGCAGCTTTCGACCGCGGACGGCTTGCGCTCGAGCAGGCCCGCGGTCGATCCATAAAGCTCCGTATCCAGGTCGACCGAGCGGAACAGCCGGCCCAGCGCTTCGCGGATAGCCTCATCGTCGTCCACCACCAGCACCAGCGGGCGCGTGGAAATCGTTGAATCTGCGGGAGTCTTGCCGCTCAAAGCCGTCTCCGTCCTGACCGCGAAAATTCTCCGCCAGCCTGGTGTGTTGTTCAAGCCCCCATTCAAGGGGAGGGCGGATGATACTTATGTATAGGGGGCTTAAACCAAGGCTTCGGCGCCGCCAACCCTCGTACAATATGCCCTTATCTCTCGTACAATAGAGCGATCCCGTTACCAGGGATAACCTCAAGCCGTTCCCGTTAATTGATTTCGTTAAAGGGAGACGCTCGTATGACGTACCAAGCAAGCACGGAGCTGGCGGCATCATCGCACGCCAGCCATGAAGTTTTTCCCGCCTTTCATTCAGTTCCCAATTCACTGCCCGCCACTGCCTCGCAAATTCTCGACGAGGTCCGGGTCGCATTGCCGCACGATCTGGCCGCCGCCAGCGTCAGCGCCACGCGGCTCGCCCTGCTGCTGCGCGACAGTGTTGCCGTGCCTGCCGTCCGCCCGGCGGTGAGCAAGGGCGGTCTCGCCTCCTGGCAGGAGCGCAAGGTGCGCGACTATGTCGATGACAATCTCGACAGCTCGATCCTGGTCGAGGATCTGGCTGATATCGTGTCGCTCAGCGCCGCGCATTTCTGCCGCGCCTTCAAGAAGAGCTTCTGCGCCACCCCGCACGCCTATATCGTCCAGCGCCGGGTGTTGCGGGCGCAGGAGCTGATGCGCAGCACGCGCAGCCCCTTGAGCCAGATCGCGCTCGATTGCGGCTTCGCCGACCAGACGCATTTGTCCAAGCTGTTCCGCCGCCTGACCGGCCGGACCCCGAACGCCTGGCGCCGGGCCTTTACGTTAGGGGCTTGAGCCTCAGCGGCCTTCCTGCCGCTTTTCCAGCAGCGCCCGATCGATGACATAGGCGCGGATCGCCTCGATCTCGGCCAGGCTGTAGGCGGAATGGAAGCTGACCATGCCCTTGTCTGACAGCACGCCGCCATCCACCACTTGGGCCCAGCCCTCCTTGCTGCCCAGCAGGGGGCTGTGGCGCAGGTCGGGCACGACGCCGGTGCCCTTGGCGCCGCCGCCGTGGCAATAGAGGCAGCTATGGGCGAAATGCCCGGCACCCTCGGCCACAATCGCCGCGTCGGCGAACTGGGCGGGCGGGTTCAGGTCCATATGCTCCGACAGGGCGCGGGGCGGCAGCTTGGCTGTGCCGCCGAGCGCGAAGGTCAGCACCCGGCTCTTGTTGTGGCGCGGCCCGTCCGGCCCCCAATTGGCCTCGCCGGCATAAAGGCCTGACGAGCCGCCATAGCCGGCCAGCACGGTGATGTACTGCTTGCCCTGGGCCTCATAGGTTATCGGCGCGGCCAGGATGGCGCTGCCGCCGTCCATCGACCACAATTCCTTGCCGGTCCGGGCGTCGTGGACCTTGAGCAACCCGTCATTGTCGCCCTCGACGACCAGGTTCCCGCGCGTGGTCAGCACGCCGCCGTTGTAATAATCCGGATGCGGCGCCCGCCACACCTCCTTCTGCGCCACCGGGTCCCAGGCCAGGAGATAGCCCTTGGTCGCGGCGCGGATTTCCTTCACCTTCGCCGGGTCGTCGGGCAACCCGGCCTGGACAAAATCGACCCCCAGATTGACCCCGACCGGGCGGACTTTGAAGTTTTTCTCGGTCACATAGGCACCGCCGACCTCCTGCGCCGGGATATAGACCAGCCCGGTTTCCTTGCTGAAGGCCATCGGCTGCCAGTTGTGGCCGCCGACCGAGCCGGGCCGGGCCGACCACATCTTGCCGGTCTTGTCGTAGCGCGCCTCGGGCACGATGTCGGGCCGGCCCGTGATGGGATCGGTGCCCTTCGCCCAGTTGAGCGGCACGTAGGGCTTGATCGAGATCGGCTTCCCGGTGGCGCGGTCCAGTACATAGAAGAAGCCGTTCTTCGAGGCCTGCATCAGCACCTTGCGCGGCGTGCCATCGATGGTGAGGTCGGCCGCGATCATGTTCTGGGTCGCGTCATAGTCCCAGGTGTCGCCGGGCGTTTCCTGGAAATGCCAGACATAGGCGCCGGTCTCGGGCTTCAGCGCGACGATCGAGGCGACGAACAGATCGTCCGTGTCGCCGGGGGAGCGGTAGGCCTTGTTCCAGTAGTCGGCATTGCCGGTGCCGATGAACAGCAGGTCGAGCTCGGGATCGTAGGTGATCCCGTCCCACACCGTGCCGCCACCGCCGCCGCCCTCGGTCTCGCTCCACCATTTGCCGGTCCAGGTCTTGACGGCGAGCGTGTCCATGATCGTGTCGGACGCGGCGCCGTCCTTCGTGCCCGGCTTGCCGGGGACGGTGTAGAAGCGCCAGATCATCTTGCCGGTCTCGGCGTCATAGGCCGAGACATAGCCGCGGACGGCATAGTCCGCCCCGGCATTGCCGATGATCACCCGCCCGCCGGCGATGCGCGGCGCGCCGCCGATCGTGTAGGGCTTCGATTGGTCCACCGTCACCACCGACCAGACCTGCCTGCCGGTCTTGGCGTCCAGCGCGATCAGCCGCCCGTCGATGGTGCCGACATAGATCTTGCCGTTCCACCAGGCCGCGCCGCGATTGACACTGTCGCAGCAACTCTTGACCCCGGTCTTGCGCGGCACCTCAGGGTCGAACTGCCAGAGCAGCTTGCCGGACACCGGATCAAACGCCTGCACCTTCGACCAGGCCGAGGTGGTGTAGAGCACCCCGTCCACGGCCAGCGGCGTCGATTCCTGCCCGCGGTCGGTATCCAGGTCATAATACCAGGCCAGCCCCAGCTGCCCGGCATTCCTGTCGTTTATCTGGGTGAGCGGGCTGTTCCGGCTCTCGTCATAGGTCCGGCCGGTGGTGAGCCAGTTCCCGGGCTCCTTGTCGGCCGCGGCGATGCGGGAGGGGAGATCGGCATAGACGGCCGTGAGGCCGAACAGAGTCGTTGCCAGGACACACCACGACAGACGATTGCCCACGATTCCTCCCCAGCGGTTTTTGGCCGTATGCGGATTCCCGCGCCGCATTCCCGGCATTGCGCATGAAAATGCCGAGATTGTCGATGGGAGGTTTGCGCGCCCTCAGCGCGCCTGTACTTCGATCGTGAGGTGCGACAGGGCGTGAAACCGCGCGAGCTTCGCCCGGTAATAATCGACGCCGTGCGCCTCGCGCGTGCTCACCGAGACGATGGCGCCCAGATGGCCCGGACCGAGGCGCCAGAGGTGCAGGTCGGTCAGCTCGTCGCCGCCCTCCTCGATCGTCCGCCGGACATCGCCCGCGATATGCGTATCAGGGTTCATGTCGAGCAGCACGGAAAGCGTGTCGCGGATCAGGCCATAGGACCAGCTGGCGATGACGCAGGCGCCCAGGATGCCGGCGACCGGGTCCATCCAGAGCCAGCCGAAGAGGCGGGCCAGCAGCAGCCCGACGATCACCAGCACCGACACTGCGGCATCGGCCAGGACGTGGACCACCGCCGCGCGCAGATTGTTGTCACGATGCGTCCCTTCATGCCCGTGGTCGTCATCGTCGTGTCCGTGATGATGGCCATGGTCGTGCCCGCTCAGCAGCCAGACGCTGGCGATATTCACGCCAAGGCCGAGGACGGCGATCGGGATGGCTTCGCCGAAGTGGATCGGAACCGGGTCGAACAGGCGCTGCACCGCTTCATAGCCGATGAGCAGCGCGATCATCGCCAGGATCACGGCGCTGGTGAACCCGGCGAGATCGCCCAGCTTGCCGGTTCCGAAGGTAAAGCGCGGGTCGTCGGCATGGCGACGGGCATAGCTATAAGCCAGCGCGGCCAGCAGCAGCGCCCCGGCGTGGGTGCTCATATGCAGCCCGTCGGCGACGAGGGCGATCGAGCCGAACAGCAGGCCGCCGGCGATCTCAGCGAACATCATCGTGCCGCACAGCCAGATGACCGCCCAAGTCTTGCGCTCGCTCTTCTCGTGCCCGGTTCCCAGGAAAGCGTGGGAATGGCTGCGCGAGGCTCCGCTCACTTGAGATAAGTCCGTACGACGTCGAGCAGCTGTTCGGTCGCGTCGCCGTTGAGCGCGCCAGGATGCTTTTCCGCGTCGACCAAATGGTTGCGGACATGATCTTCGATCACCTCGGCCATCAGGCCGGCGGTCGCCCCGCGGACGCCGGCGATGAGTTGCAGCACCTGCTCGCAGCCAACTTCGGCGACAAGCGCGCGTTCTATCGCTTCGACCTGGCCGCGTATGCGGTGCACTCGGGCGAGGAGCTTCTGCCTGTCGCGGATGGTATGTGCCATGGCCGCTATATAACATAGTCCCCCTCCCTATATCCAGACGATGAAACCGCCTATCGGCGCCTTCGGCAAAACCGCCTATATGTCGGCAATGACCAAGCAGCCCGCCTTCCTCACCAAACCTCTCGCCGACATGACGGAAGAAGAGTGGGAATCGCTCTGCGACGGGTGCGGCCTGTGCTGCCAGATCCGGGTCGAGGATGAGGATACCGGCGAGGTGGCGCTATCGAACGTCGCATGCCGGATGCTATGCCTGGACAACAATCGCTGTTCCGATTACCCCAATCGCAAGACGAACGTGCCCGATTGCGTTAAGGTCACGCCGGAAAATGTCGTGGAGTTGGATTGGTTACCGCATACATGCGGCTATCGCTTGGCCGCGTTCGGCCGGCCGCTGCCCAGTTGGCATCATCTGATCTGCGGCGACCCCGGGCGCGTGCATACGCACGGGCCGTCGATGCTGGGTTCGTTGATTTCGGAGGACGACGCCGACTGGGAGTAATCCTCTCTAGGGAACCCACGCGAACCGGATGTTGTTTGAAGTCCGGACTTTCTACGAACGCCGACCGACAAAAACCATGAACAAACGCATTCTCGCCGGCCTGTTTCTCACCCTGGTTCCTGTGGTGGCTTTCGCGGAGGGACGCGGCCCGGCTGGGAACGGCGTCGGTGGCAGCGGCGAGATCGTCCTGGTCGCCCAGGTGGCGCTGCTGATGCTGATCGGGCGGGGGCTCGGCGAAATCATGCAGCGTATCGGCCAGCCGGCGATCATCGGCCAGCTCCTGGCCGGCCTCATATTGGGGCCGTCGTTATTCGGCTGGCTCGCCCCACACGCCCACGACCTGATCTTTCCCAGGAGCGCGGAGCAGAAAAGCCTCATCTCCGGCATCGCCAATATGGGCGTCATGATGCTGCTGCTGCTGACCGGCATGGAGACCGACCTCAAGCTGGTGCGCAAGGTCGGTGCCCCGGCGATCGCGGTCAGCGCCACCGGCGTGCTGGTACCGTTCGCCTGTGGCTTCACGCTGGGCGAGTTTCTGCCGGATTCGATTCTGCCCAACCCGCAGCTGCGGCTGGTTACCGCGCTATTCCTCGGGACGGCGCTCTCGATCTCTTCGATCAAGATCGTCGCCATGGTCGTGCGCGAGATGAATTTCATGCGCCGCAACCTGGGCCAGATCATTGTCTCCTCGGCGATCATGGAGGATACGGTCGGCTGGGTGATCATCTCGATCACGCTCGGCATCGCCGGGGCAGGGGGCGTCGCCATGGGCTCGCTCGCCAAGACGGTAATCGGCACCGCCCTGTTCCTGGTCTTCAGCTACACGATCGGGCGCTGGCTGGTGTTCCAGCTGATCCGCTGGGTCAATGACACTTTCGTCAGCGAGTACGCGGTGGTGACCGCGATCCTGATCGTCATGTGCGTGATGGCGATGACCACCCAGGCGATCGGTGTCAACACGGTGCTGGGCGCCTTCGTCGCCGGCGTGCTGGTCGGCGAATCGCCGATCCTGTCGCAGCTGATCCAGGATGAGCTCAGGGGCTTCATCACCGCGTTCATGATGCCGATCTTCTTCGGCCTGTCGGGCCTGTCGGCGGACCTGACGGTCCTGCGCGACCCGCATCTGTTCGAGCTGACCGCCGTCCTAGTCGCCATTGCCACCTTCGGCAAATTCTCCGGGGCCTTTGCTGGTGGGCGGCTCGGCGGGCTTAACCGTCGCGAATCGCTGGCGGTGGGCTGCGCGATGAATGCCCGCGGCTCGACCGAGGTCATCGTTGCCTCGATCGGCCTTTCCATGGGGGCGCTGACCCAGAATCTGTACAGCATGATCGTCACCATGGCGGTCATCACCACCATGGCGATGCCGCCGATGCTGCGCTGGGCGCTGGGCCGCCTGCCGGTGAACAAGGACGAGCAGAAGCGCCTGGACGCGGAAAAGCTCGATGCCAAGGGGTTCGTCAGCCGGTTGGAACGGCTGCTGATCGCCGGCGACGAGAGCGCCAGCGGCCGGTTCGCCGCCCGGCTTGCCGGCTTCATCGCCGGCCAGCGCGGCCGGCCTGTCAGCGTCCTGCAATTTTCCGGCAAGGCCGGGGCGGACGCCGAAATGCTGAGGGCGCTCGTCACCGAAGCGGCCAAGTCCGGCCATCACGCGGTCGAAGAGCACGACCGCGAGCATAAGCGGGCCGACATCGCCGTGCGGATCGAAACAGGCAAGCCCGACGAGGCGATCAAGGCGGAGGCCGAGAAGGGGTTCGACCTGCTGCTGCTGGGCATCGACCGGGCGACAGGGGGGGGCGGGGCCTTTTCGGCCGTGATAAACCGGATCGCGCGGAATTTTCCGGGGCCCATCGCGTTGGTGATGGCCGGGGAAGAGGAGGACGCGCCCGTTTCGGCCGAGGGCTTCAACATCCTGGTGCCGGTGAACGGCACGGATCCCGCCCGTCACGGCGCCGAGTTCGCCTTTGCATTGTCGCCGCCGCAAGACAGCAGGATCACCGCACTGCATGTGGCGAACCGCAAAACCGCCGATGACAAGAATCCTGCCAAGACGCGGGCCGGCAGCCCGGGCGACCGGAACAAGAAGGCGGTGCTGCGCGACGCGGCCGAACTGGGCGCGCGTTATGGCTTTCATTCCATCGATACGGCATCGCATACGGATGTTGCGCCGGACGAGGCGATCCTCGATGAGGCGAGGCGGATCGAAGCCGACCTCATCGTCATCGGCGCCGCTCGTCGGGTCGGCGACGACCTGTTCCTGGGCGAGACGGTCGCTAACGTGCTGCAGGAATGGACCGGCGCGATTATCCTGGTGATCGCCGCCCGGGAGGCGGTGGCCCGGGAGAACGCCGTGGCTGCTTAGGCCTTCAGCCGTTGCCGCGCGCCATCCTGTAGATCCTCAGCCACAGGCGCATCGCCTCCATATATTTGAAGGCGAGCTCCTCCAGATCGGTCCCCGGCTTGGCGCCCGGCGGGGCGCTGCGGGCGGCGGTGATGGCATCGCGGACGCGGTCCACGGCACGGTCGGCGAACTCGGCGGTCATCGCCTCGGCCGGAACGTTCTCATTGATTGCGATATGCTCGACCATGCGCTGCACGATGGCGCGGCCGGCCACGTTCAGCGTATCAATTCGCTCCTGATTATCCTCGTCGAGCGGGAAGGGCGCTTCGATCTCGAAGAACCAGGGCTCCATCGGCTTGTCGTCGTTAGCCACTTTCATCGTCCTAATGTGAGCGGTCGCCCGGACGAAGCAAGCCGCCGGGATGTGCGCCGCAACATCAAAATTTTTAGTGATTTGTATGGGGTTACCGCAGCGCACACGAAAATATGCCGTTTCTTATTGACGGCATCTCGCAGTTGCGATATAAAGAAAATCGATATGGCATCTTCCCCGCCATATCCGACGCCTGCCTAGCGCGGCGTTTCCTCCCTAAACTCGGGCTGCATTCGTGCGGCCCGTTTTTTTTGTAATAACCGAAATGGCTAGCCTGCGCAAGGACAATTTGGCGCAGGTTGAGTTCGGCCCAATAAAGCGTGAATCAGCCCGTCAGGTCTTGCGTCAGGGCTTCGCGTATTGCAGTGGGCAGCGCAGCAAGATGCCCATAGCGTGGATGGTCGAATCCGAGCATCACCGCTGTCGCGGGCGACCGGAACGCCGCCTTTTGGGCCGGCGTCAGGGTGAAGCGCACGAACTGAACCGACGAGGCCTTGCCGTGCTCGCTGGTGTTTTCCCGGTCCGCATCGGGCTCGCCGTGGATGGTCTCGCTGCCGATCATCAGCACCATATGGTTCTCAATCCCGCCCACCATGTGCAGCACCGCCATGCGGCGGGCCGCATCAGGAACCTCGAACATCACCGTGGCGACCAGTTCATCGCCCTGCGGGATCAGCGGATTATAGGCGTTGAGCTCATCGGCGATCTGCGCCTCGCCGCCCTTCTCCACGAACAACATCTCGTGAATCTGATGCCACATCGTGTCGTAATTCTCGAAATAGAAGGTCGAGTAGGGGCCGACTTCGATCCGCCGGACCTTCTTGATCTCGCTGATCCTGCGGCGCTGCTCCTTACGAATGGTGCCGTAGTCCGACATTGGCATGACATCGGCGGCTGTGATCTGGCGCCTAGCTATGGGGGGGACGGTCATGGGGTGAGCCCGTAAGCTTTGGCTAGAAGCTCGATCGGATGCGCCCGCTCCGGCAGGGTCGCGCCATCGATCGCTTCGACGCCCTGCAGGACATGCACCGCAGCCAGCGGGCATTCCGAGGCGACGAAGGCTTTCGCGTTCTTGGCGGTGGTGCGCGCCACCGGCTTGCCGACCTTGAGCGCCTTCTCGAAATTGCCCTTCTTCACGCCCCACGAGCCGCCATGGCCGGAACAGCGCTCGACCACGGCGATATCGGGCTCGGGGATCAGCTTCAGCATCTCGGTGCCCTTCTGCCCCATATTCTGGGCGCGGGCATGGCAGGCCAAGTGCAGGGTGACGCCGCCATCGAGCGGCTGCAGGCCGGGCGCCAGCCCCTCCTTCTTGGCAATGTCGACGACATATTCGCTGAGGTCCGACGTGTTCTTCGACAGGAAGGCCACGTCCGCATTGTCGGGCAGCAGCAGCGGCCATTCGAATTTCAGCATCAGGGCGCAGGACGGCACCAGCGCGACGACGCGGTAGCCGGCCTCGATCTTGGGCCGCATGAAAGCGGCGACCCGTGCCGCGCGGCCGGCGACATCCTTCATGTCGCCCAGCTCGAGTTGGGGCATGCCGCAGCATTCCGGATGCGCGACCTCCACCTCCACCCCGTTCTTGGCCAGTACCGCCAGCGCGGCGCGGCCGATCGAGGTGTTGTTGTAATTGACGAAGCAGGTTGCATAGAGCAGGGCCTTGCGGCCCGCCGCGGGCGCGGTCACATCGCGCTCTGGCGCATGCTTGGCTGCGCTCGACACGAAGGTCGGGCTCTCGAATTTCGGCAGATTGGCATTGCGGTCTATGCCGGCAACGCTCTCCATGATCGGCCGGGTCAGCCCGTTATGCCGGTCCGACGCCCAGTTCATCACCGGGCCCAGAACCGCGCCGATCTTGCCGTTGCGGTCGGTGGCGATCAGCTCCTTGTCGGCCAGCGACGGCACGCCCTTGGAGAATTCATAGGCCCGCCAGCGCAGCATCAGGTGCGGGAAATCGAGATTGAACTCATGCGGCGGCACGTACGGGCACTTCGTCATGAAGCACATGTCGCAAAGCGTGCAGTCGTCGACGACCTCCTTGTACCGCGCCTTCGGCACGGCATCGAGCTCGCCGGTCGGCGTCTCGTCGATCATGTCGAACAGGGTGGGGAAGGATTCGCACAGATTGAAGCAGCGGCGGCAGCCATGGCAGATGTCGAACACCCGCTCCATCTCGGCTTCGATCTTTTCGCGGTCGTAGAAGTCCGGATTTTGCCAGTCGATCGTGTGGCGGAAGGGTGCGCCGGTATCCGACTCAGCCATATTGAGCCCCTCGGCTACTGAACAAGCGGGGTTAGAAAGGAACCGGCGGCCCCAGGGAGCCGCCGGTCATAGACGAAAAATCGAAAGCAGGATTTAGGCGTTCAGCCCGTCCAGAGCCTTCTGGAAGCGGCCGGCATGCGAGCGCTCGGCCTTGGCCAGGGTCTCGAACCAGTCCGCGATCTCGTCGAAGCCTTCCTCGCGAGCGGTGCGGGCCATGCCCGGATACATGTCGGTGTACTCATGGGTCTCGCCGGCGACGGAGGCGACCAGGTTCTTGTCGGTCGAGCCGATCGGCTTGCCGGTGGCCGGGTCGCCGACCTCTTCCATGAATTCCAGGTGGCCGTGGGCATGGCCGGTCTCGCCCTCGGCGGTCGAACGGAACACTGCTGCGACGTCGTTATAGCCCTCGACATCGGCCTTTTGTGCGAAGTACAGATAACGCCGGTTCGCTTGGCTCTCGCCCGCGAAGGCTTCTTTCAGATTTTCGAGCGTCTTCGAATCTTTCAAGGCCGTCAAAGCTATCCTCCTTTGGGGGTATGACCGCCTTTTCCGGCGGCGAATGGTGCCATATGATCGTATCCCGCCGGCCTTGTGAAATGCAACACTCTTTAGAATTGCTCTAAAATTAGGCAGCAGCGACTCGTTGCTGCTTATGATAAGACAGCCTCGATTTTCCATCTGTTGGACTTGCGCAGATTGTTGGGAATAAAAACTAAATTTTCTAGTATTTGTTTTAGGAGTTAAAGAATCCGCAAATTCTAGATGGATTAACTATGGTGTACGGCATGAAGTGAGAATGGGTTCGCGTGCTGTGAGTCTTTCAAATCTGGTGTGCGCTGCAATATAACTAACGCTTTTTCATCAGCGTTGTCCGTGCTAGCTCGATACACGCTGTTTCATAAGGGAGATAAAAAATGCGCTTGCGGGGAGATCGCGGCCTTGGCGCCGTGCTCGCAGTTTCGGCAATGGCCGCTTCCGGCGCCGCCTCGGCCGCCGGTTTCTTCATCCAGGAACAATCCGCCGCTGGCACTGGCCGCGCCCATGCCGGAAATGTCGCGGCCGCCGACGATCCCAGCACGATCTTCTACAACCCCGCCGGCATGACGCAGCTTCCTGGAATTCAAACCAACCAGGGCGTCACCCTGATCGTTCCGGATGCCGGCCTGACTGATCTCGGCACCGTCGATCATTCGCCGGTGGCGCCCAATTCGCGGCCCGGCGGCGGCAATGGCGGCAATCCCGGTTCGGCCACCCCGCTCGGCAATTTCTATATCAGCGCCCAAATCCCTGACTCCCCAGTCTGGGTCGGGCTCGGCGTATCCACGCCCTATGGATTGGCCGCGAAGTACGAGCAGAACAGCTTCGCTCGGTACGATTCGATCGATTCCTTTCTCGAGACCTTCGACATCGCGCCGACGATCGCGATCAAGTTCAACGACTGGCTGTCGTTCGGCATCGGTCTCGACGAGCAGTATGCCTATGTCAAGCTGCGCTCGGCGGTGCCTGACGCACTCGCCGTCGGCGGCCCGTCGATCGCCACTGATGGGCGGCTGACTCTATCCGGCCATACCTGGTCGACCGGCTTCAATGGCGGTCTGCTGATCACGCCGCAGCCGGGCACCAAAATCGGCTTGTCCTATCGCTATGGCATTCAGCACAATATCAGAGGCTCGCTGACAATCGCCAACCTGCAGGGCGTGCTATCTGTGGCAAATACCCAGGTGACGGGCACCTCAGCGCTGAATGAGCCCGATATCGTCCAGGCCGGCTTCTCGCAGAAGCTCACGCCGGAATGGACCCTGCTGGGCGAGTTCGACTACTATACCTGGAGTAATTTCCAGCAGATCGCCATCCACACGAACGATCCTCTGATCGGCAATCTGGTGACGCAGGAGAATTACCAGGACACTTATTCACTATCGATCGGCGCTGAATATCAGTTCGATCCGCAATTGCGTCTGCGCGCCGGCTTCAAATATGACCAGACTCCCACGGTCGACGCCTTCCGCGATACCCGCGTGCCTGACGGTGACCGCTATTGGATCGCGACCGGCTTCCATTACGATTTCAACGACCATATCGGGATCGACGGGAGCTATGCCCATCTGTTCGTCGATGATAGCAGTATCAATGTGCATCGCGAGTTCTTTACGACGATCCCGTCGATCCTGACCTCTAGCGATGTCCGGGCGCGGAGCAACCTCTCGGTCGACCTCCTGGCCGCCGGCCTGACCTATAAGTTCTGATTTGCCGGTCGCCCGCGGGCATTAGCCTTGCGGGCGACGGGCCCAGCACCTAATAGACCGGAGGGTCCCTGAAGAGGCCCCTTCGGAGGCGCGTTTGACATGACAGTGGTGGTGACTGGGGCGGCGGGCTTTATCGGCTATCACGTGGCCGCCACGCTGCTGTCGCAGGGCGAGCGCGTCGTCGGCATCGATATCAACAACGACTATTACGATGTCGGGCTGAAGGAGGCGCGCCTTGCGCACCTGGGCAAACACAAGAACTTCTCGTTCCACCGCGCCGATATCGCCGATGCACCGGCTGTTTCCGCGATCCTGGCCGGCGCCGGCGCGGTTCGCGGCGTCATCCATCTCGCCGCCCAGGCGGGGGTGCGCTATTCGCTCAAGAACCCCTACGCCTATGTTCATTCCAACCTGACGGGCCAGGTGGCGATGTTCGAGGCAGTGCGGGGCCTCGATCCCATGCCGGCGCTGGTCTATGCCAGCTCGTCCTCGGTCTATGGCGGCAACACGAAATTCCCGTTCTCCGTCGCCGACCGGGTCGACCATCCGGTCTCGCTCTATGCCGCGACCAAGCGCGGGGGTGAGCTGCTGGCAGAGAGCTATGCCGCCGTCTATGGCACGGCATCGGTCGGATTGCGCTTCTTCACCGTCTACGGGCCCTGGGGCCGGCCCGACATGGCCTATTTCAGCTTCACCAAGGCGATCCTCGCCGGCGAGCCGATTCCGGTCTTCAACGAGGGCAAGCTGGAGCGGGACTTCACCTATATCGACGATGTCGTGGCCGGCGTGCTGGCGGCGGTGAACCTGCCCGCCGATCCGGCCCGGCCGCACCGCATCTATAACCTCGGCAACAATAAGCCCGAGCCGCTGATGCATTTCATCAAGACGATCGAGCAGGCGCTGGGCCGCAAGGCGATGCTCGATTTCAAGGCGATGCAGCCGGGCGACGTGAAGGCAACGGCTGCCGATATCGACGACAGCACCCGGGACCTCGGCTTCGTGCCCCGGATCGGCATCGACGAGGGCATTCCCCGCTTTGTGCGGTGGTACAAGGATTACTATGCCATCGCCTGACGCGGCAGGCAGACTCATCACGTCCACTGGCCCCAAGCTGATCTTCCTGGTCACAGAGGACTGGTATTTCTGGGCCCACCGCCTGCCGCAGGCGCGGGCGGCGCGCGATGCCGGTTTTGCCGTATCGGTGGCGACGCGGGTCGACGCCCATGGCGACCTGATAAGGGGCGAGGGTTTCGGTCTCCATGCGCTTTCCTGGCGGCGGGGCAGCATCAACCCGTTCGGCGCGGTGTCGTCGGTGCTGGAGATCGCGCGGCTCTATCGGCGCGAGCGGCCGTCGATCGTGCACCACGTGTCGCAGAAATCGATCCTGCTGGGCTCGATCGCAGCGCGGCTGGCCAAGGTGACGCGGATCGTCAATGCGCTGACAGGGCTGGGCTTCCTGTTCGTAGCCTCGACGAGCAAGGCGCGGATCGTCCGCGCGATCCTGCTGCCGATCCTGCGCAACATCGCGTCCCGCCCGCAGGTGCGCTTCCTGGTCGAGAATCCGGACGACGGCGTGACCCTGAAGCGGCTCGATGTCGTGCCCGAGCAGCGGATTGTGCTGATCAAGGGCTCCGGCGTCGATGTCGAATTCTACCAGCCTTTGCCCGAGCCGCCTGGGCCGGTGACGATCGGCTGTGCCGCTCGCATGCTGCGGATCAAGGGGGTGGAAGAGGTTGTCGCTGCATTCCGAACCTTACGCGCCGGCGGATTGGAGGCCCGCCTCTTGCTGGCCGGCGCGCCCGACCCGGAAAACCCGGCGGCGATCTCGCAGGCCGAGCTCAACGCCTGGGCGGCGGAGCCGGGGGTCGAATGGCTCGGCCATATCGGGGACGTCCGCCAGGTCTGGGCTCACGCCCATATTGCCGTCCTCGCCAGCCGGGGAGGGGAGGGGATTCCGATGACCCTGATGGAGGCGGCTGCCTGCGCCCGCCCGCTGGTCGCCACAGACGTACCCGGCTGCCGCGAGATCGTCGTCCCGGAAAAGACCGGCCTGCTGGCCCCGCCAAACGATCCGGCTGCCCTTGTGGACGCGCTGCGGCGCATGGTCGAGGATGCCGAGCTTCGCCGACGCTGCGGCGCGGCAGCGCGTGAGCGGGTCGTGAGCGGGCTTGACGCCGGCACGGTCGGCCGCGAGACCGTTGCGGTCTACCGTTCGCTGCTGACGACCAAGCCCGACAACACGCCGTGATAAATTTCTTCCTCTACCACACGCTCGGTTTCATGGTTGCCGCCGCGCTGGCGAGCGCGGCCCTGACCGGCATCACGCTTGCCGTCCTGCGCCGGCGCGCGATCCTGGACCTGCCGAACGAGCGCAGCAGCCACACCGTGCCGACCCCGCGCGGCGGCGGCTGGGGGGTAATGCTGGCGCTGCTGCCGTTCTGGGTTTGGGCGCTGTGGAAGGCCGGGCGGCTCGACCAGCCGGCCGAGATCGTCCTGCTCGGCAGCACCGTGCTGCTGATGGCCGTGTCCTGGATCGACGATCGCAGGGGGCTCGGCCCCGCGATCCGCTTCGCTACCCAGATCGTCGCCGTCGGCGCGGTGATGGCGCTGCTGCCGGCAAGCCTGTCGATCACCGCGGGCCTGCTGCCATTGCCGCTCGACCGGCTGGTCGCGGCCTTCAGCTGGCTTTGGTTCGTCAATCTGTTCAACTTCATGGATGGGATCGACGGCATCACCGGCGGCGCGGCGGCGGCAATGGGGTTCGGGCTAATGCTGGTTTGGCTGCGTCACGGGCCGGACCAGCTCGACGCTTTCCGCGGCGCCCTGTTCGTGTCGGTTGCGCTGGGTTTCCTGGTCTGGAACTGGAGTCCGGCCAAGATATTCATGGGCGATGTAGGCAGCGTGCCGTTGGGCTATCTGCTCGGCTTCTGCCTGATCAGGCTGGCGATGGATGGCGGGCAGGTCGCGGCGCTGATCATTGCCATGTACTATCTGGCCGACGCCACCATCACCCTGCTCAAGCGCGCCCGGCGCGGCGCCAAGATCTGGCAGGCGCACCGCGAACATTTCTACCAGCACTCGACCCAGCTCGGCCGCAGCCACGGCCGCACCGCCAAGACCGCCACCCTGGTGCAGTTCGCGCTGGCGATCTTCGCCTGGCTGTCGATACTCTGGGGCTGGTGGATGATCATCCCCGCGATCGGCCTTACCGCCCTGCTGTTGCGCTGGATGGCGAGCCCGCCGCGGGTCAAGCAGCCATAATGAACGGGAGAAACCGATGAAAGGGAGAAACGGGATGAGATTTTTGATGGCGGGCGCGGTTGCGCTGGTGGCTCTGGCGGATGCGGCCTTGGCAGCGGATGCGCCGATCGCGTCGCTGATGACGGTGAAGATCGGCGTGACCGACTTCAAGAAGGCGACCGGCTACTACGTCAAATATCTCGGCATGAAGGAGGGGGCGCAATACAACCCGGCGGAGAAGGCGGTCGACTGGTCAACGCCGGGGCAGGGCTCGAACCTCATCCTGGTCCATGACGTGACGGGGAAGATCAAGTTGGCGCCCGGTGGCGGCTGGCTGCTGTTCAAGGTTCCCGATGCCAAGAAGATCGGCAAGGCGATCGCCGCCGGCGGTTACAAGGTGGATGAGCCGGTGGAGATCAAGGCAATGAACAGCACGGTCGTCACCGCCTATGATCCTGACGGCAACACGGTCGAGCTACTCCAGATCGGCCCGGCCCAATAACCTGATGGAAACCATGAGCTTTGACTGACACCGTCCTCATCACCGGCGCAACCGGCTTCGTCGGCCAAGGGCTTGTCGGCCATCTCAAGGCAGAGGGCCGGCCGCTCCGGTTGGCGGTGCGCGCAGAGGGTAACGACGGCAGCGTCGCGGTCGGCGATATCGGGCCTGATACCGACTGGGCGCGCGCGCTGGAGGGGGTCGACACAGTCGTCCACCTCGCCGGCCGCGCCCATGTGATGGCGAAGGAGCGGGACCCGCTGAGCCAGTTCCGCAAGGTCAACGCGGCCGGCACCAAACGGCTGGCCGAACAGGCGGAGCGGGCCGGCGTCCGCCGCTTCGTCCTGATCAGCTCGGTCAAGGCCGCCGCTGACACGACCGGTGAGAGCGCCATCGCCGAGACCGAACCGGCCGATCCGCGCACGCCCTACGGCATCTCGAAGCTGGAGGGGGAGCGGGCGCTGTGGGATACGGCGCGCAAAATGGATGCGGTGGTGCTGCGCCCGCCCCTGGTCTACGGCCCCGGGGTCAAGGCCAATTTCCGCGCGCTGCTGCGGCTGGTCGATTCCGGCCTGCCGCTGCCGCTACGCTCGGTGCGCAACCGCCGCAGCGTCATCAGCCGGGACAATCTGGTCAGCGCCATCGCCGCGGCGATGGCCGCATCGGGCGCGCCGGGCAAGACATTCTATGTGACCGAAGGCGCCCCGATCTCGACCCCGACACTGGTTCGCCACCTGGCCAGGGCGCTGGGCAAGCCGGCACGGCTGCTGTCCATCTCCCCGGCGCTGATGACCGGCCTCGCCATCCTGGCCGGCCGCCGCGAGACGGCGGACAGCCTGCTGGGCTCGCTGGCGGTCAACGGCTTCGCCTTCCGCGCAGCGACAGGCTGGCAGCCCCCGGTGACCCAGGAGGCGGCGTTCGACGATGTGGCGAAATGGTACAAGGCCGTCGGGCGGATGAGCCCACCATGATCCACCGGCCGCGCGGAGCGCGGCATCCTGCCGTTTGCTCTGAAGGGCGGATACGCTGCGCTGATCCGCCCTATCTATAACCTACCGCTCGGCGTCCTCACCTGTCGGAGCCGTAATGGCGGTCTCCGGCTGAACGGTCGCGGTGCCGCCTAAAAGCCTGTTGACCCGCGATAAGAGATTGCCTTTCGGAACCTGCACTGGCGCTGACGTCTGCTGCTCGGGCGATCGCGCGCAGTGGACAAAAGGTGGTTTTCGATTTTGCATATCGAACCTCCTCAGTTTTCTGTCCTGATTCATCGGATTATACTGCGATTTGCAACGGAAGTGTTAAGAAATGTTTCCCAGCCTTTTCTATGGCCTTAGGGCCGCCAAGGTGCCGGTCAGCCTCAAGGAATATCTGATGCTGATGGAGGCGCTCGATGCGCGCGTGGCGGGCTGGAGCGTCGACGATTTCTATTACATCGCCCGCGCCTCGCTGGTGAAGGACGAGCGCTATCTCGACCGCTTCGACCGGGTGTTTGGCGAGGTCTTCCGTGGGGCGCTGCCAGTCGAGGGGGCGACGCCGGAGGAGATCCTGGCGCGTGCGTTGCCCGAGGAATGGCTGCGCAAGATGGCCGAGAAGCTGCTGACCGAGGAGGAAAAGGCCGAGATCGAGGCGCTCGGCGGCTGGGACAAGATCATGGAGACGCTGAAGCAGCGGCTGGAGGAGCAGCAGGGTCGGCATCAGGGCGGCTCGAAATGGATCGGTACGGCGGGAACCTCACCCTTCGGCGCCTATGGCTACAATCCGGAGGGGGTGCGCATCGGCCAGTCCGAAAGCCGCAACCGCCGCGCGGTCAAGGTGTGGGACAAGCGGGAATTCCGCAATCTGGACGACGATGTCGAGCTCGGCACCCGCAACATCAAGGTGGTGCTGCGCCGCCTGCGCAAATTCGCCCGTACCGGCGCACAGGAAGAGCTCGACCTACCGGGCACGGTGCGCTCTACCGCGCATAATGCCGGCTGGCTCGACCTCAAGCTGCAGGCCGAGCGGCACAATGCGGTCAAGGTGCTGCTGCTGCTCGATATCGGCGGGTCGATGGACGACTACATCCGGATCTGCGCCGAGCTGTTCTCGGCCGCCAAGACCGAGTTCAAGCATCTTGAGCAGTTCTATTTCCACAATTGCCTCTATGAATCGGTGTGGAAGGACAATCGCCGCCGCGACACCAATCGGGTGGCGACGGCCGAGCTGCTGCGCACCTACGGCGCGGATTACCGCGTGGTCATCGTCGGCGACGCGGCGATGAGCCCCTATGAGATCATCCAGCCCGGCGGCAGCGTCGAGCACTGGAACGAGGAATCCGGCGAGGTCTGGCTGACCCGGCTGACCGAGACTTTCGAGCGCGTGGTCTGGCTGAACCCGACGCCCGAGCGCTCATGGTCCTACATGCAGTCGACCGGCATCATCCGCCGCGTCATAAAGGACCGCATGCACCCGCTGACCCTGGGCGGGCTGGAAGCGGCGATGAAGTATCTCAGCCGGTAGCCGCTTACTGTCCGGTCTGCGTTGCTTTGTCGAAGGCACGCAGCCGCGCATCCACGCGGGCGGCAAGATCGGCAGGTAAAGGGTCTCCCTGCAGCAGCTTGAATTCGAATTTGCCGGTATCGCGGTCGAGCTGTGCCAGCCGCAGCGTGTGGCCGTCGCCGATATCCTTGATCATCAGATGCAGTCCCGCGGTGGCGAGCTTGTAATCGTTGGGCGCCGGGACGATTCCGAATCGTGTGCAGGCGATTGCGACCGGCCTTGCGTCCTTCGGCAGATTGGGCGGGACATATTTGTCGTCATGTTCGGTCGGCAGGATTACCTTGGTTTCCGGCCCGACCGTATATTTCTCGCTGCCACCTACCTGCATTGCCAGGACCATTCTGCATTGTTCGGCCTGGCCGGAGGCGATACGGGCGGATGCGCCGTCCATGCCGGAGGCGTCCTGCGGCACGGTCGTGATCCTGCCGTCTGCGACCTTCCAGGTCGTGTCGTCATAGGTGAAGACATAGAGCATTACCTTGGAGGTCATGTTTTCGAAGACATGGATCTCGACCGGGGTCGGCGCGACGATCTGGTTCATGTTGTAGGCCGGGAATTTTGCATCCGCTGGCAAGTCCCGCAGCGAAAACTTGCGGCAGGTCAACGACATCGCATCCTGCCGGATCAGGTTGTTTCCGTCTGGCGATATGGTGAAGCGATAGTGGCCGCCCATCAGGACGACATTGGGGTCGGTCGTGGCCGCGATGGCCCAGACCAGCCATCCGGTGCCCTCGGGGTCCTTGAGCGCGATCGTGTTGTAGCGGTCGGAGCAGGGCTTGGTGACATTGCGCAGTGCCAGTTGCCGGGCCTTGTACTGGCTGATTTCCGCCGGCGTCAGCGCGCGGCTCGGGGCTTCCGACAACACCGGCGCGGCGTTCGGCGCAAAGGTGACGTCATAGCTCGCTTCCGGTCCGTTGGCGCCGTCATTAATGAACCGGACGACGTCGTGCCCGTCGGTCGTCACCACGATCCAGCCATGCTGATGCTGTTGCGCCAGTTCCGCCTGAGTATGCTTGGCAAACAGGAGATCGGTCGCCTTCCAGGCCTCCTGGTCCTGCGCGTACATCTGCTGGCCGAGGCGTTCCAGCGTAGGGATATCGAAACTGCGGATGGGCGGCGGCTTGTCGTCGGGCGCGGCCGCTGCAACCGCGTTGGCGAACGACAACAGCAGGCACAGCCGGGCAACATCTTTCCACATCCGGTTTCTTCCCTTTAGGTCCTGTTTGTTTGTTGCCGGACTGTACGCGTTTCCGTGATTGCCGCTAAGGACCTTGTTCGCTTCCGCAGGGCGAACCGCCTCGGCGAGGTGCGTCGTTTGACGCTTGATGCTGGGCGACCCGATAGGGCGATGAAGTATCTCGACCGCCGGTTCATCTCTATGCTCGTAGCCGTCTTATCGATCATTTATACTATTCAATGTTATTTCATTAGAAGTTTTTGATATCGTCTGTATTATCCGGCGCCGCGATCCCTCGGAACGTTTCGCCGGAAAGGCCTTGCATGAGCGAGATTTCGTCTGCCCCCGTTACCCCTGTCGACCGCACCCAGGTCGCCGCGATCAAATCCGGCATCGACATCGCCGATACGGCGCAGATCACCGCCTTCGGTGAGCGGGCGCAGCAGGAGGTTGCTGGCTTCGCCGACCGGATCCTGGCGCAGACCCGGAACCGGGAGCTCGGCGACACCGGCGCGCTGCTGACCGATATCATCGACAAGGCCAAGGGGCTGGACCCCGCCGAGCTGCAGAAATCGGATTTCATCACCCGCTGGTTCGGCGGTTTGCGACGCCGGATATCGCGCTTCCAATCGAAGTTCGAAGTCGTCGCGACGCAGATCGATCGCATAACCCTGGAGCTGGAAAAGCGGATCGATCTTCTGCGGCGCGATCTCACGATACTGGACGGGCTGCGCGACCAGACGAAACTGTCGATCGGCAATCTCGATGCCTATATCGCCGCCGGCAAAACCTTTGCCGACGATTATCGGCACGGACCGCTGGCGGAGCTCGAACGCGCCGCCAAGGGCGCAGCTGAGGGCAGCGGCGATGTGATGGCGGCCCAGCAATATCAGGATTCGGTCCAGGCGCTTGACCGGCTGGAGAAGCGGATTTTCTACCTGCAGCAGGCGCGCCAGATCGCCATCCAGCAGATGCCGCAGATCGGCATCGTGCAGAGTGGCGACACGACGCTGATCGAGAGCCTCCAGGCTTCGGTGACGCTGACCGTGCCGGCCTGGAAGCAGAAGATGGTGCTTCTCCTCGGCCTGACGCGGCAGCAGGAGGCGCTGGCCTTGCAGCAGACCGTCACCGATACGACCAATCAGATGCTGCGGCAGGCGTCGGAGATGATGAAGACGCAGGCGGTCGAGATCGAGCGACAGTCCCAGCGCGGCATCGTCGATATCGATACGCTGCGTAAGACCAACCAGGACCTGATCGACACGATCCAGGGCGTTTTCCAGGTCCAGACGGAGGGCCGCCGCGACCGGGCGCTGGCCGAACAGGAAATGGATCGCCAGACCGCCGCGTTGAAAACCGCGCTGACCAAGGCGCCGATATCTTGATCCTTCGGATCGCGGTTGCGCTGCTTCTGTTTGTGGTCGTTCTCTCGGGCTGCGACAGGCATAGCGGCACGTTCCACATCGTCGCCGGGTCCGAGCAGAAGACATTCGAGCCGCTGGTGCTCGAATTTTGCCGCAAGCAGCGTGTGGATTGCCGGATCGACTACAAGGGTTCGCTCGATATCGGCTTGGCATTGGCCGACGCAGCCCCGCCCGACATCGACGCGGTCTGGCCGGCATCGAGCCTCTGGCTGGATATGTACGATACCCACCGACGGGTGACGTCGCTCAAATCCGTCGCTTCGAGCCCGGTCATCCTCGGCGTGCGCATGGGAAAAGCGCGGGAGCTGGGCTGGATCGGCAAGCCGGTCAGGATGGACGACATTCTGCAGGCGGTCGCCGGCAACGGCCTCTCATTCCTGATGACCTCGGCAACCCAGTCCAATTCCGGCGCGTCGGCCTATCTCGCGATGCTGGCCGCGGCGTTCGGCCAGCCCGACCGGCTCGACCCGCGGGCGCTCGACGATCCGGCGGCGCGTGAAAAGGTGAAGACGCTGCTGAAAGGTGTCGCGCGTTCATCCGGTTCTTCGGGCTGGCTCAAGGATCTCTATCTCTCCGGCGCGAAGGCCGGGTCTCCCTATGACGGGATGTGGAACTACGAGGCGGTCATCAAGGAGACCAACGACGCACTGAAGGACCAGGGCGGAGAACTGCTCTATGCGATCTATCCGGCGGACGGCGCCACCTATGCTGATGCGCCGCTCGGCTATGTCGAGCATGGCCAAGGCAAGGAGGTCAAAACCTTCTTCGATGCGCTGCAAGCCTACATGCTCAGCGCCGACGTGCAGGCGCAGGTTGCCGCCGATGGGCGGCGGACTGCGCCTGGAATGGCGCATCCGGCGGCGGCTGAGCCGTCATGGAATTTCGATCCGTCGCGCGTGGTGGCGTCGATCGCGCTGCCCGAGGCGAACGTGATCGCGCGGTCGCTGCTGCTCTATCAGGAAGTCCTGCGCCGGCCCTCGCTAACCGCGATCTGTCTGGATTTCTCGGGCTCGATGCAGGGCGAGGGCGAACGCCAGGTCTCGGCGGCGATGGGGATTCTGTTCGATCCCGCCCAGGCGTCGCGCAGCCTGATCCAGTGGACGCCCGCAGACCGCATCATCATCCTCCCCTTCGATGCAGGGGTCCGGCGCGTACTCCAGGGCGACGGTACGAGCGGTGAGCAGGCCAAGCTGCTCGAGGCGGTGCAGACCGAGCACGCGGATGGCGGCACAGATATGTATGCCTGCGCCGAGCGCGCGATGAAGGCAATGCAGCCTTACCTGGCGACAGGCCAGTTCCTGCCGGCCATCGTCATCATGACCGATGGACGGTCTGAGCAGCACCAGGGTTTCATGGAGAATTGGCAGCGGGAGGGGCACCAGATTCCGATCTTCGGCGTCACCTTCGGCGATGCCGAGAAATCCCAGCTGGACGATCTCGCCGAAGCCACCCGCGCGCGCGTCTTCGATGGTGGGACCAATCTGACCGAGGCGTTCCGCTCGGTCCGCGGCTATAATTGATCGCGATGGGACGGGGCAATGCGGTGCTGGTTGCCGGGATCGCGGCGGCCGTGGTCCTGCCGCTGCTTGCGATCGGGATCAATCTGCCGCTCCTGTTCAGTGGCGTTATCTCCCTGGGCGTGTTCGCCGGGCTGTGGTTCCTGCTGCGCTCCGGCGGCGCAGCTCCGGAAGTCGAAGACCTGCTGGCGGCGCAATCGGATACGGCGCGCGGCCTGATCGCCGACGGTGCGGCGGCGTTGGAGCAGCTGAGAAGGCTTGCGCCCGCAACCCGCGACAGGGCAATGCGCGATGAGATTCAGGCTCTGGTCAAGACCTCGCAGGCGGTGATCGAGGATATTCGCGAAAACCCCGACCGGGCGATGGCCGTCCGGCGGCTCTTCACCTTCTACCTGCCGAACGCTGTCGCGGTGACCGAGGGCTGGCAGATCCTCGAACGCCATGCCAAGCCGTCGGAGGCCCGGGTCCAGCAGACGCGGGACACGATGCGGGCCTTGAACGATGCCTTCGTCAAATACGCGCAGGATGCCGATGCGTCGGAAATCCAGGATCTGGACACGACGCTCAAGCTTCTCAAAGACTCGTTGAAATCGGACATGGAGAAAAGCTCGTGACTATCAGCCGGCGCGCCGTGCTCGGCTTCGGCGCCCTGGGCGCCAGTGCGGCGCTGACCGGCGGCGTGCTGCTCTATCGCGACAATCCGGCCGTGCGCGGACTTCTGGGCGAGGTGACGCCGCTGAAAGGCTATGCCGGCGGCGAAAAGATCGCGTTCGTCGAGAATCCGCGCACGATATCGGCCCTCAAGCATCACGGGCTCGCGCTCACCGCGATTCGTGCCGGCTCGGTCGATCAGGTGCGCGATCCGCAGCTGCTCGGCGCCAAGCCGCAATTTCTGTGGCCGAGCTCGAGCCCGCTGGTCGAGCTTGCCCGCCGCAACGCCGCTGTTCTGCGCGACCAGGTGATCTTCAACTCGCCGATCGTGATCTATTCCTGGACACCGGTCGCCGACGGCCTTGTCAGCGCCGGCCTCGCCGTCAAGGAAGACGGGCATTACTATGTCGACGCCAAGAAGCTGATCGACGCGGTTCTAGCGCGCAAGCCGTGGAAGGAGCTGGGACAGCCAGGCCTTTACGGAACTGTCCGGCTGATCGCCACCGATCCGAACAAGTCGAACTCCGGCTTCATGTTCGCCGGGCTGGCGGCCAATCTGATCGCTGGTGACGTCGTCGGCCGCGACGGCCTCCAGGCCGTGCTGCCGCCCCTTACCGAGCTGTTCCGCGGTATGGGTTACAAGCCGGACTCGTCCGGCAAGGTGTTCGACAGCTACATCGCCGGCGGGCCGGGCGCCGACCCGCTCGTCGTCGGCTATGAGAACCAGCTGGTCGAATGGATATTGAAGGATCCCGCCCGTTGGGCGCGGGTCGAGGCGGCGGCGGGGCCGGCCAAGCCGGTGGCGCTCTATCCGCGGCCTACGGTCTATTCCGCCCACCCGCTGCTGGCTCTGGCTCCGGAAAGCCTGGACCTCATTGATGCCCTGATGTCTCCCCAGCTGCAAACGATCGGCTGGCGCGATCACGGGTTCCGCGGGCCGTTGGGCGCGGTCGGGTCCGATACCGACGCGCTGGTCAAGGGCCGCATGCCGGACCAGATCGCCTCGGTCGCGCCGATGCCGGAGATCGAGGTGATGCTGGAGATTCTCAAGGCGCTGGCCTAAAAGCGATAAAAATTCGGCAGATCCAAGCCCTGAGGGAGCACAGTTCGCATGAGTGGTTGGAGCGCCGGCTATGTCACCGACATTCCCTATACCTATGGCGTCTATCGTGAGCTGGTTCCGTCGCTTCTGAGCTTCGCCGCGTTGGCGGCAGGTTTTGCTGCGCCCGATGCCAATGCGCCGCTCACCTATTGCGAGCTCGGCTGCGGCCAGGGCTATTCCGCCAACCTCATCGCAGCCGGCAATCCGAATATCGAAGTCCATGCTAACGACTTCAATCCGGCCCATATCCTGGGCGCCCGTTCGCTGGCGGCGGCGGCCGGGACGCGCAATGTTCATTTCTACGAATCTAGCTTCGCCGAGTTCGCTGTCGACGAGACGCTGCCCGATTTCGACATCATCGCTCTGCACGGCATCTACAGCTGGATCAGCGCGGAGAACCGCCGCCATATCGTCGATTTCATCCGCCAGCGGCTGAAGGTCGGAGGGCTGGTCTATATCTCCTACAACGCGATGCCGGCCTATGCCGGGGTCATGCCGTTGCGCCGCCTGCTGGTCGACCGTGCCGATGCCGGCTACGGCTCGACCGTGGCGCGGATCGAGCAGGCGCTGTCCTATGCGAAGCAGCTGACGGATGCGGATGCTGCGTTTTTCCGCCCCGGCATGGGAATCCCCGAAAACCTCAAGCGGATACAGGACGGCAATCGGGACTATATCGCGCACGAATATTTCAACCGTGACTGGACGGCCTTCTATCATGCCGATGTCGCCGCAGACCTGGCCGATGCCAAGCTGAGCTATGTCGGGCCCGCCGACCTGCTGAGCGGCATCGATGCGATCAATCTGAGCGGCGAGCAGCGGTCGCTTTTGGCAGCGGCGAGCACGGTGACCGAACGCGAGACGCTGCGCGATTACATCATCAACCAGGCGTTCCGGCGCGACATCTTCGTCAAGGGCGCGATCTCGCTGAACCCGGCCGAGGCGCGGGAGCGATGGCTCAAGACGCGCTTCGTGCTCACCAACGGCAGGGCCGACGTGCCGAAATCGGTCAAGGGTGTGCTGGGCGAGGCGGCGCTGCAGCCCGAATTCTACGACCCGATCCTGGACGGGCTGGCCAACGGCGCCCGCACGGTGGCGCAGCTTGCCGACGACCCCCGGGTCGCGGGACAGGGCTGGGACCGGCTGCAGCAGGCGCTGTGCATCCTGGTTGGCGGCAGCCAGCTTCAGCCGTCGCTCGACGCGGCGGGGGACAGCGCGCGCCTGGAGAGCACCAAGGCGTTCAACCGCGCCATCGTAGAACGGGCGCGCACCTCCGAGCGCTGGCGCTTCCTGGCCTCGCCGGTCTTCGGCGGCGCCGTGTACCTCGGCCGCCCGTCGCAGCTGTTCCTGCTGGCCCGCGAGGATGGGGCCGACGACCCGCCGGCCGTCGTCTGCGACATGCTGATGGCCCAGGGCGCCGCCCTGGCCAAAGAGGACGGCACGCAGCTGGGAACGCGCGACGAGAACCTGGCCGAGCTGAGGTCGCTTTACGAGATATTCAACGAGAAGCAGGTGCCGCTGCTGCGGTCGATCGGGCTCGCCTGAGCCTTCAATCTTCGCGCGCTCCAGCGCAAGGGATTGCGGCGGTCGCGGTAGTTACAGGATAACATCGTGCTTCCCCAGATCCCGGAAATCATGCCGGGATTTGTGTGGAACTTTCTGTCTTGGCGGTGGGTCGTATCCCCGCGGAGGAGGACCAGGATGAACACGTGGGGAGCCGGCTACGTCACGGACGTCAGCTATATACATGGGATCTATCGCGAGCAGACTCCGGCGATCATCGGTTTCGCCGGGCTGATAATGGGCATCGCGACACCAAATCCCGATGGCCCGCTGACCTATTGCGAGCTGGGCTGCGGCCAGGGCGACCTGGCCAATCTGCTGGCCGCGGCGAATCCCGATATCGAAATCCATGCGACCGACTTCAACCCGGCCCATATCGTCGGCGCGCGGTCGCTGGCGGCTGAGGCCGGCACGCAGAATGTCCATTTCTACGATCGCAGCTTCGCCGAGTTCGCCGCCGACGATACGCTCCCCGATTTCGACATCATCACGCTGCACGGCATCTACAGCTGGATCAGCGAGGAGAACCGCCGCCATATCGTCGCGTTCCTGCGCCGGCGGCTGAAGCCCGGCGGCGTTGTCTATATCTCGTTCAACACGATGCCCGGATGGGCGGCGCTGATGCCGCTTCGCCGTCTGATGGTCGATTTCGCGAGCAGCGAATTCGGCACGACCATCGACCGGGCTGAGCGCGCCCTGCTCCAGGCGCAGGGCGTCGTCGACGCCGAGGCCGCTTTTTTCCGGGTGAATCCCCATGTTGCGGAAATGCTTCAGCTGGTCAAGAAGCAGCCCCGGAACTATGTCATCCACGAATATCTGAACCGCGACGCGACGCCGTTCTATTTTGCCGATGTTGTCGCGGAGCTGAGCGAGGCCAAGCTCAGCTATCTCGGCTCGGCCCATATCCTTGAGAATATCGATGCGGTGAATTTCTCGGAGGTGCAGCAGCAGTTCCTCGCGACCGTGAACGAGCCGATCCGGAAGCTTTCGCTGAAGGACTACATGATCAACCAGCGCTTCCGCCGCGACGTCTTCATCAAGGGCGCGGTGCCGCTGTCGCCGGCATCGTCGCTCGCCCGCTGGCTCGATATGCGCTTCGTGCTCGACACGCTCAGGGAGGATGTCGGCTCGACGGTCCAGGGCGCCCAGGGCGAGGTTACCTTGCAGGCGGAGGTCTACGATCCCGTGCTCGACGGTCTGGCCGCCGGACCGCGAACGGTACGGGAACTGCTGGCCGACCCGAGCGTGGACGAACTGGGCTGGCCCCGCCTGCAGCAGGCGCTGGCCATCCTGGTCGGCGCCAATCATGTGCAGCCGGCGCGCAGCGCCGATGGCGATTCGGCGCGCCGGGCCGGCGCCACGGCCTTCAACCGCGTCATGCTGAACGCGGCGCGGGCGTCCGACGCGATGCAGTTCCTGGCATCCCCGGTCACCGGCGGCCCGGTCGCGCTCGACCGGGTGTCGCAGCTTTTCCTCCTGGCGTCGGTCGAGGGCCATGCCGACGCACCGGCCTTCGCCTGGGACATATTGAAGGATCAGGGCGCTCAGCTGCTGAAGGACGGCAAGCCGCTGGAAACCCCAGAGGAAAACATGGTTGAGCTGCGCGAGCTGTTCGCCAGGTTCAACGCGAAGCAGATTCCCCGGCTGGCGGCGTTGGGAATCGTTGCAGTGTCCGAAGGCGCTACTGAAGAGTCCGTAGCAGTATGACCGGCAGCACGCGTCCCGCTTTGGCGGCGTAGCCGTCGATCGCGGGATTCGATTTCCGCATCGCCGGCCAGACCGCGGCCCGCCGGTCGGGCGGCAGTTCCTCGGCACGGACGCGGAGCTTTCGGCGGCCGAGCCGGATCTCGATATCGGAATGGGCCTTCAGGTTGAAATACCAGCCCGGCGCCTTCGCCTGGCCGTTATTCGAGGCCAGAACCATCACGCCCTCATCACCGGCCGGATAGCATTGCAGCGGGATCGTCCGCGGCAGCCCGGTCTTGGCGCCGATCGTATACATCAGCACCATCGGCCTCCCCAGCCAGCCGCCGATCCAGCCGCCCGTATGGTGATAGACGAAACGATGGGCCCTGGTGACCCACGCGAAATTGGCCATCGATCTTCCTGCTGTGCGTTTCGCGGGACTATAACTGCGCGCGCCGTCGTCGTCATTGCGAGGAGCAACGCGACGAAGCGATCCAGGGCCATGCCGATCGGTATTGGGCTAATGGCTCTGGATTGCTTCGCTACGCTCGCAATGACGGGTATTGTAAGATCAGAACTAGAACAGCGAGGCCTTTCCCATGACGGATGTCCCCGGTTTCACCAGCGAGGAATTTTCCTTCAACGGTGCGACCCGCACGGTGTTCAGGCGGGGGCAGGGGCCGGCGGTGGTGGTGATGCATGAGGTGCCGGGGATCACGCCGCCGGTGGCCGCCTTCGCTACCCGCGTCGCCGATGCCGGTTTCTCGGTCTATATGCCGCTGATGCTGGGCACGCCGATGCGGCCAATCAGCGGCGGCTATATCGCGAGCTCGGTGTTCCGCGCCTGCATCAGCAAGGAGTTCCGCGTGCTGGGCGCCAACCAGTCCAGCCCGATCATTGACTGGCTGCGGGCGCTGGCCCGGTTGGCGCATGAGCGCCATGGCGGGCCGGGCGTCGGCGCCATCGGCATGTGCCTGACCGGCAATTTCGCGCTCGCCATGATGCTGGATTCGCCGACCCTGGCACCGGTGCTGTCGCAGCCCTCGCTGCCCTTTCCGGTCAGCAAGGCGGCCAAGTCCGCGCTCCACGCCTCGCCCAAGGAGATCGCAGCGGCGCATGAGAAGATCGACAAGCAGGGCGCCCGCATCCTGGGCCTGCGCTTCCACGGCGACCCGGCTTGCCCCGCCGAGCGGTTCCAGCGCCTGCGAGAAGAATTCGGCGACGCCTTCGAGGCGATCGAGATCGACCCCAAATACGCCAACCCCGCCGGCCCCAAGCCGCCGCACAGCGTCGTCACCAACCATCTGATCGACAAGGAAGGCGAACCCACCCGCGCCGCGCTGGACCGGGTGCTGTCCTTCTTCAAGGAACAACTGGCGCCGGCTCCTTAATCATTGAAGCGGGAGAAACCCGCCGCTAAGCGATAGTCCATCAATCCGAAAACAGGGGAATCAGATGCTGAGTCTGCAGGAGCTGAACGACGAGCGGGATATCAGGCTCGTCTATTGCAACTATTGCGACATTATCGACGACAAGGATTTCGACCGCCTGACCGAAGTGTTCACCGAGGATGCGGTGCAGGATTACCGCTCCAGCCTGGGCTTCGTCATGGAAGGGACGGGGCCGCTGATCGAGGGTGCCCACAAACATATGGGCAAGGGGTCGAATTGCGGCACCACCCATCACAACGTGGTCAATTTCCGCATCCAGGTCTCGGGCGACACTGCCAAGGCCAAGGTCCACTATTATGCCGTGCACAAGGGCCTGAATAAGTACGAGGGCGAGATTTATTCGATGTGGGGCGAATATGTCGACGACCTGGTCCGCACCCCGGCCGGCTGGCGGGTGAAGAACCGCCTCTATCGCAGCATCATGACCGAAGGGCCGGTGGTCACGTACAAGGACGATTGATCTTAGTGATCTTCATCTAAAGGATCGTCATGACCGGGCCTGACCCGGTCATCCACGCGGCGCCGCTTGCGCTGATGGCGATCATTCGTGCGGTTGGCATCCCGCGGATGCCCGGGTCAAGCCCGGGCATGATGATCTGAAATAATGCGAGGACAAGTGATCAAAACCGCCGCACTTTTCACCAGTCTCATTCTCCTGTCCTCCCCCGCATTCGCCGCCGATGCCCATCCGCCTACGCAAGGCGCCAATGTCGTGTGGGACCTGACCGAGCTCTACCCGACCGACGCGGCCTGGGAGACGGAGCGCAAGTCCATCGCCGACGCTTTGCCGGGGCTGACCGCCTTCAAGGGCACGCTGGGTAAGGATGCCGCGAGCCTCGCCAAGGCCATGCGGGCGATTTCGGATGTGCAGCGGCGGCTCTACCGGCTTTCGGTCTATGCCGACCTGAAGCGCGACGAGGACACGCGCAATGCCGCCAATGAGGACCGGCGGCAGCGGGCGGCGCTGCTGGTGACCGACCTCGTCTCGGCGATTTCCTTCGTCAATCCTGAGATCATCCAGATCGGCCAGGCCAGGATCGATCAGTTCATCACCGCCGACCCGGCGCTGAAGCCTTTCACCTTCCTGCTCCACGACGCGCTGCGCCAGGCGCCGCACACGCTGGGCGCCGAGGCCGAGGGCGTGCTGGCGGCGGCGGGGCAGGTGAGGGCGGCGCCTAAAACCGTCTATAGCCTGCTCGCCAATGCCGACCTGCCGTGGCCGACGATTACGCTGTCGGACGGGCGCAAGGTGCGGCTCGACAGCCAGGGCTATACCGCGACGCGCGACCTGCCCAACCGCGATGACCGCAAGGCAGTGTTCCAGGCCTTCTTCGGCAAGTGGGCCGAATATGGCAAGAGCTTCGGTGCGTCACTGGGCGGCGGCATGCAGGGCACGATCTTCGAGGCCAAGGTCCGGCATTATCCGAGCGCGCTGGATTCCGCGATCGCTGAGCACAACGTGCCCGACGCGGTCTATCGCACGCTGGTGGCGGAGACCAATAAGGGCCTGCCGTCGCTCTACCGCTATTTCGCTTTGCGCAAGAAGATGCTGGGACTCAGCGAACTGCATTATTACGACATGTATGTGCCGCTGGTGAAAAGCGACAAGCGCTACACGGTCGACGACGCCGAGAAGATGACGCTGACCGCCGTCGCGCCGCTGGGCCAGGATTACGTTAACCAGCTGGCCAAGGGCTTCGCCGCGCATTGGATGCATGCGCTGCCGCAGCAGGGCAAGACGCCGGGGGCCTATATGAACTCGGCCGCCTATGACGTGCACCCGTTCGTGCTCGCCAACTTCACCGGCAATTACGACAGCGTCTCGACCATCGCCCATGAATGGGGCCACGCGATGCACAGCGTGCTTGCTCAGCATGCCCAGCCGTTCGAGACCTCGGACTATCCGATCTTCCTGGCCGAGATCGCCTCGAACTGCAACGAGATGCTGCTGCAGGACAATCTGATCGCCAACGCCAAGACCAAGGAGGACAAGCTGTTCTTCCTGAATCAGGCAGTGGAATCGATCCGCACTACCTTTTTCCGTCAGGCGATGTTCGCCGAGTTCGAGCTCAGGGCGCATGAGGCCGGCGAGCGCAAGGAGGCGCTGACTGGCGAGGCCTTCACGAAAATCTATCTCGACCTGCTGAAGCGCTACTACGGCGACGCCCAGGGCGCGGTGAAGATCGACGATCTCTACGGCATCGAATGGGCCTATATCCCGCACTTCTATACCGACTTCTATGTCTACCAGTACGCGACCTCACTCGCCGCCGCGGCCTATTTCAGCCACGGCATCGCTGCCGGCGACACGAAGATGCGCGACACCTATCTGGGCGTGCTGAAGTCCGGCGGGTCGGACTATCCGTACGACATCCTCAAGAAGGCCGGCCTGGATATGGCCAGCCCCGCGCCCTATCAGGCGCTGGTCGCCCGGCTCAACATGCTGCTCGACCAGATGGAAGCGCTGACCAAGGGGTAGGGGAGGTAGCGTTATGAGACCGTCGCTTTTTGCCGCGCTGCTTTCTGCCGGTCTGGCGGTTGCTGGCACAGCCCGATCCAATACCCATCCGCCGCTCGAGGCACCCTGGAACGAGGGGGCGGCGGACTGCAAGGCTGTCCCGCCGTGGCCGCTCGAAGTGCATCCGGTGGACGCCGGGACGTACATACTGCGCGAAAGCCTCTGCTCGACCTTCGAGGCGCCGTTCATGTACCTCCTGGTCGGGTCCAGCCGGGCGATGCTGATCGATACCGGGGATGTGGCCGATCCAGGCCAGATGCCGCTGGCGCAGAAGGTGATGGAGCTGCTGCCGGATTCAGGCGGGGCTAAGCTGCCCCTGCTTGTGGTCCACAGCCATCGCCATCTCGATCATCGCGCCGGCGATCCGCAATTCATCGGCCGGCCGGCCGTCGAGGTCGTGGGGTACGATATCGACAGCGTCCGCGCCTATTACCGGTTTGCCGACTATCCCGATGGGATCGCCCAGATCGATCTCGGCGGCCGCGTCGTCGATGCGATTCCGACGCCGGGCCATAATGAGACCGAGGTCAGCTTCTATGACCGGAATACGGCCTTGTTCTTCTCAGGCGACTTCCTGCTGCCGGGACGGCTGCTGATCGACGACACAGCGGCGGACATCGCCAGCGCCAGGCGGGTGGCCGAATTCGTCAAGGACCGGCCGGTTGCCGCCGTGCTGGGCGGCCATATCGAGCTCAATTCGGCCGGCGAGACCTTCGACTGGGGCTCGCAATTCCATCCGGACGAGCACACTTTGCCGCTGACCAAGGCCGACCTGCTGCGGCTGCCGGATGCCCTTGCCAAATTCAACGGCTTCGACAGCAAGGCCGACGGCTTTATCATGATGAACCAGATGCACAACCTGATCGCCATGGCCGTGGCGGCGGGCGCGGTCGTGCTGGCTCTGATTGTTTTGCTCTGGCGCTATGTCAGGCACCGCCGCAGGCGGCGTGCCACGGCCTGATCAGGCCGCCCGCTTCTGCCGGCGGCGCTGGAAATAGGCGAGCAGGGCGAGGCCACTGCCCATCACCGCCAGCGAGGCTGGCTCCGGCGCGGCCACCAGCGAGATGCCGTCCAGCGCCACCATCGGCGGCAGGCCGGTTGGGGTGCCCTGGGCCAGGAAGGTCAGCACCTGGGACGCGCTGGTCGCGGTGAACAGGAAGGACTGCGTCAGCCACGCCGTCGAGCCCTGGCTGGGCGTATTGATGGTCTGGGTGGTGAAGCTCTGATTGCCGAAGGTCACCTTGATATTGTTGATGGTGGCGCCGCTGCGGCTCTGCAGCTGACCGGTGGCCCAGTTGAAGCTGACCAGATATTGGGTTCCGACAGTCAGGCCGCCGACGGTCTGGCTGATCGAGCCCTGGATGCCGTTGGTCTGGTCGCCGTCCAGCCCGATGAAATTGCCGCCTGAGATGCTGGGCGGCATCGTGTAGAACTTCTCGGAACCGGTATTGTAGCCGTTGTCATACTGGGAATCGGCCGAATTCACCGAGGCCGTGCCGTTGAAGAAATAAAGCTGATAGCCGTTGCCGCCGGTCCAGCCGGTAACGCCCTGGCCGCCATAGCCGGTGCCGAACTGGTTGTTATGGGTATAGGTCGTTTGCGAGAAGTCACCGTTGGTCACCAGATTGATCTGGGCGGCCCGCGCCTGCCCGAGGGCAAAGGCGGCAAAAGCGATGGCGACGGCAGCAATTTTCATTTTCATTGCGGATTCCCAAGGGCGCTATCCTGTATCACGCAAATATCAAGCAATTTGCGTGCCAGATCCCTTGGTGTGATTTTTCTGTTTTGTAACAATCTGCTGGCGCGCGAGCCACAGAAAGAGAGAGTGCGACCGGGCAAATTCGTCGGTTTCCTTTACAGTGCCTTGTCAGTCCGACGGTTTATCTCCTTGGGTTCGCGGGCACGGATGTTCTGAATCGCCGAGGGCGATCGGCGCCACCATCGCAGCGTGTGCTTGGCGTCCTCCCAATAGAAATTGATCCCGCCGCATTCGCTGTCCGCCAGCGTGAAGGCCATGCAGCCGGAGATCGGCTTGCAGTCCTTCAAGGGCCCGTCTTCGTTCTTGCAGATGCGCGGATAGACTTCGATCTTGGTCGGGGCCGCGCAAAATGCGGCTTGATTGCCGTGCGCGATGGGCCACTGCGCCACAATGGTCTGCGCGTGCGTCGTATACTGGGCCGTCCGCACGACACCCAGCCAGACCTTGTGGGCGTCATGAGCGACCACCAGGATGTCCTTTTGGCCGTGACAGGTGACGTCGGCCTTTTCGGACCAGCCGTTGCCCCATGGAGCCGACGGTTCGGCGGCTCGGAGCTTCGCCGCTACCTCGGGCGCGACCGCGCTCTTTTCGGCATGGGCCGTCAAGGATACGAGGAACGACAAGGCCAGCCATCCGAGACACCGCTTCACCCTGCACGCCTTTTGTAGAGATCGGCACAAAAGAAAAGGGCCCTCTCCACGGAGAGGGCCCTCGATATTACCAAACCACGGCCGAAGCGTTTAGTGGGCCAGCGGGTCGGGCCGCAGCTGGAAGGCGACTTCCTTGGAGTATTCGCCTTCGCCGCCTTCCTGGTGCCACTGCACGCCCGAGCTGTAGGTCGCGTGCATGCTCTTGCCCTTCCAGCCGGCCTTCTCGTCGTCGATCCGGAAGTCCATGCCGCGGGTATAGAAGCCCATCGGGTAGGGGACGCGGAAGGTGACGAACTTGGACGAGCCTTCCGGCAGGGCGACGATCGAGTCCGAGTTGGTCGCCGGGAAGAAGTGCGTCTCCTTGCCCAGGCCGACGACGTCGAACATGTCATCCCATTCGGAATAGACGAAGTCGGAAGTGGCGAAGGTCTTGCCGACATGCGGGCTCGGCAGGTCATAGAAGGTCCAGCCTTCCGGGCATTGCTGGCCGGTCGCGGCTGGGCCGTTGGTTACTTTGCACTTGCGCCGGTCGAACTGGCCGACCTGGCCTGAGGAGAAGGCCGCCCAGGCGCGATTCTGGCTGTCTGTGCCGACGCCGCGGATGCCCACCGCCGCATATTTGCCGTCCTTCAACGGCGGTTCGTAGTATTCGGCCTTGCAGGTCTCCGGCGGATTCTTGCCCGGGATCAGATGGACGATGCCCGACGGAACATAGGGCACGTAGGCGGCCTCCCAGACGCTGCCGTCCTTGGCGACGCCCATGCCGTAGAGATAGCGGCTGATCCGCGTATCCTTGCCAGTATTGGCCTTTGCCTCGGCCGCCTTGGCCTTCTCTGCCGCCATCGGGCCGACGCCTTCCTCGCCCGCCACGTTTTTCAGCGCATCGCCGGGCTGGACCCAGTTCTTGCTGTCCGGATCGATCTTGCCGTCGCCGCTGGTGTCGAGAACCATCGGGCACCACCCGGAGGCCTTTTTCGCGTCGTGCGTCTCGTCCCAGATCTTGGTGTTGAACCAGGTGATCACCGACGTGTCGCCCGACAGCCACAGCGTGTTGTCGCTATCGAAGGTGAAGTTCGAATGGTTCCCGCCGGAGCAGAGCGCAATGTTCTCCACCTTCTGCGTCTTGGGGTCATAGACCACCAGCTGAGCCGCCTTCTTATGGTCGCTGAGCGGGAAGAATTTCGACGACGCCACCGACCCGTCCGAGCAATAGGCAGGCTCGGTACCGGCGGTGGAGACGGTGGGCATCCAGACCCGCCCCTTGCCATCGATCTCGTCCGCATGGATGCGGACGCTGTCGTCATGGGCCGAACCGTCGATGCCCGGGATCGGGATCGTGCTGGTCTTCAGCGTCTTCGGGTCGAGGACCTCAAGCTGGCTGTGCAGCATGCCCATGCCGTAGATCGGGCCACCGGCGTTGACGTGCGGGTCGCGGTGGTCGCTGCTTGCCTGATCGTGGACGAAGCGGCCGCCACCCCAGTCCGTGATCGTCAGCACCAGGTTGCGCTCCTTGCCCGACGGGCGCGGGGGTGTCACGTCCGGCGTCTTGCCGGCCGCGATCGCATCGGTCCAGTTGGCATACATCTTCAGCGCCCGGTCGCGGCCGAAATGCGCCATGCTGTTCTGCATCTGCTGGGACATGTCCTTGCCGTTATTGTGGATGGCGGGGTCGCCATCGGCGCGGACCATCTGGATGCGCTGGCTCCAGGCCTCGACGCTGTTCCCCGTGGTCAGGATTTCGCGCGTCGCCTTGTCGCCCAGCTGGTGGCAGAACATGCAATTCTCTTTCATGTTCTCCAGCCAGTGCTGCTGGGTCACCATCGTCGGGGCGATGCCGTTGCCGTTCGGCCCCGTGCCGGTGCCAGGGAACTCGCTCTCCGCCGGCGGCTGGATCATCGCGTACCAATAGGCGGCCGGGTAATATTCGGCGGCTGCCTTGGCGTCCGCCGCCACGTCGGCCTTCAAATCCACCCGGTTGCCCGGCGTCGCCTCGACCGGCTTGCTGTCGGTAAGGCCATAGCCGCGGACCCAGACCTGGTATTTCGCCTTGGGCAGGGTGGGCAGCACATAGCGGCCCTGGTCGTCGGTGACGACGATCTTGATATAGCGGGTCGGCAGTTCCTTGGTCTCGGCGATCACCCACACACCGGCCTCCGGCCCCTTGGCGCCGGTGACCACGCCGCCGATATCGTCGGCGACGATCTCGATGCCGTCGCCGGCCGCATATGCAGGCGATGACGTCAGGCCGCCGACCCCGGCGAGCAGGCTGGTTGCGAGCAGAATCGTGGCAGCACGTAATCTCATCGAAATCCTCCCCAGGGCGGTCTTCCGGCAGGATTTTGTTGATGCGGACGCGCCACGCGCCCGGCTCCGGAACCGCATGGCAAGGACCCTGCCAGATATCGAGCACCCCCTCAATATTTTTCATTTTTTGAACATGAGGAAATGGCGCGGCGGGGACGTCTCCTTTCCCCTCGCCCTCCGGGAGAGGGATACGAAGGCTTAGCGAGGCAACGAGCTTAGCCGAAGTTGGGTGAGGGTAACCCTGCCGCTAATACCGTACCCTCACCCTCCCACCCTCTCCCGGAGGGCGAGGGAATTTAATCACCTTGTCTGGAAACTCAATCCTGATATAAACATATCCTTATGTATGGATATCAAAATGCGATCTGAGCGTTTCCTCGAGGCATTGCGCGCCCTGGCCGAGCCGACACGGCTCCGGCTGATCGCGCTTCTGGCCGAGAGCGAGCTCACCGTCAGCGAGATGGTGGAGATCCTCGGCCAGAGCCAGCCGCGCCTGTCGCGGCACTTGAAGCTGCTGTCCGATGCCGGGCTGCTCGACCGCTCGCCCGAGGGGGTGCATGTCTATTTCCGGCTGGCCTCGGACGCGGCGGCCGGCAGGCTGGCGCGGGGGCTGCTCGGTTTTCTCGATGCCGACGATCCGGTGCGGGCGCTCGACCGCCAGCGGCTTTCCGTGATCCAGCGCAGCCGGGCAGTTAGCGCCGAGACCTATTTCCGGCGCCATGCTGCCGAGTGGGATGCGATCCGCTCGCTCCATATCCCGGAGGCTGAGGTCGAGCGCGCGATCCAGAAGCTGCTGCCCAAGCGCAAGATCCGGGATCTGCTCGATCTCGGCACCGGCACCGGACGGATGCTGCAGCTCTGCGCCACGCATGTCGAACGGGCGGTCGGCGTTGACCTGTCGCGCGAGATGCTGGCCGTCGCCCGCGCCAATCTGGACGGGCAGGATTACCGCAACTGCTCGCTCCGCCGCGCCCCGGCCGAGCATCTGCCCTTCGGCAATGACAGCTTCGACGTCGTGCTGTCGCATATGGTGCTGCATTTCCTGCCCGATCCTGAGCAGGTCATCCACGAGGCGGCGCGTGTGCTGAGGCCGCGCGGGCGGCTGATCCTGGTCGATTTCGCGCCGCACGACGCCACGCTGCTCGGCCCCGGACATGCCCATCGCTGGCCGGGTTTTGCCGATGAGCGGATCAACGGCTGGATGGAAGGGGCGGGACTCGTCGTCGGCCGTCCGGTAAGCTTGCCCGCCCCGTCAGGCTTGCCGCAAAGAACGCTCACCGTCAGACTATGGCGTGGCGAGCAGCCCGAGCCAGCCGAGTCCCATCAGCCGGCCCCGCGCGCCGAACCCAATCTCGAGTTGTTTCAATGAACAGTCCAGCGCCGCACCAACGCGAGCCGATCCGTGTCAGCTTCGAATTCTTCCCGCCCAAGACGGAGGCGATGGAGAAGCAGCTCTGGAAAGCGGTCGAAACCCTGGCGCCGGTCCAGCCGACCTTCATGTCGGTGACCTATGGGGCAGGGGGCTCGACCCGCGAGCGCACCCATGCGGTGGTCAGCCGTATCCAGAACGAGCTTCACGTGCCAGCCGCGGCGCATCTCACTTGCGTGAACGCGACCCGGGAAGAGATCGACGCCATCGCCGATGCTTATTGGCAGGCCGGCATCCGCCATATCGTGGCGCTGCGCGGCGACCCGCCGGGCGGCTTCGACGGTACCTTCGTTCCGACGCCGGGCGGCTACGCCTATGCCAATGAGCTGGTCGAGGGACTGCTGGGGCTCCATCCGTTCGAGATCAGCGTTGCCGCCTATCCCGAATGCCACCCGCAGGCGCCGAGCGCGGCCTTCGATCTCGACGCGCTGAAGCGCAAGATCGACGCGGGCGCGACACGGGCAATTACCAATTTCTTCTTTAATTCAGAGTGTTATGCTCGCTTTCTGGAGCGTGCGCAGAAAGCTGGGATTACCGTGCCGATCGTGCCCGGCATCCTGCCGCTCACCAACTTCTCCCATGCCGCCAAGATGGCAGCATCCGGCAATGTCTCGATCCCGGATGCGGTGCGGGCCCAGTTCGACGGGCTCGACGACGATCCGGAGGCTCGCCACAACACCGCGACTAAGGTCGCTCTGGGCCAATGCCGCGATCTCTACGCGCTGGGCATTCGCCAGTTCCATTTCTACACGCTGAACCGGGCCGAGCTGGTGCTCGAAATCCATCGCGATCTCGGTTCCATTACCAAGCAGGATCAATCAGTTGGCTAAGCTTCTTGATGCGCTCGCCGAGCGGGTATTGCTATGCGACGGCGGCACCGGCAGCCGGGTCCAGGCGATGGATCTGGATGTCGAGCGCGACTATTGGGGGCAGGAGAACTGCACCGAGGTGCTGAACCTGTCGCGGCCCGACATCGTCCATGAAATCCATCGCGGATATCTCGAGGCTGGGTCGGACATCGTCCAGACCAACAGCTTCGGCGGTTCGCCGATCACCCTGGGTGAGTTCGAAGGCCTGTCCGACCGCGCCTTCGAGATCAACAAGCGGGCCGGCGAGCTGGCGCGCGAGGCGATCGAAAAGTTCGGCCAGGGTAAGGAACGGTTCGTGCTAGGCTCGATCGGGCCGGGCACCAAGCTGCCGAGCCTCGGACATATCGAATACGACCGGCTGGAGGAGGGGCTTATCGTCCAGGCGCGCGGCCTCATCGCGGGCGCGGTTGACGGCATATTGATCGAAACCTGCCAGGACACGCTGCAGATCAAGGCGGCGGTGAATGCAGCCAAGCTGGCGCGGACCGAGGCCAAGACCGATACGCCGATCTTCGTCCAGGTCACGGTCGAGACCACCGGCACGCTGCTGGTCGGGCCGGATATCGCCGCCGCCGCGACGGTCATCGATGCGCTCGACATCCCGCTGATGGGGCTCAACTGCGCCACCGGCCCGCAGGAGATGGCCGAGCATGTGAAGTTCATGTCGGAGAACTGGGAAGGGCTGATCTCGGTGCAACCCAATGCCGGCCTGCCGGAGCTGGTCGACGGCCAGACCCGGTATCCGCTGTCGCCCGAAGAGATGGGCATGTGGCTTGAGCGCTTCATCGCCGAGGACGGGGTCAATCTCGTCGGCGGCTGCTGCGGCACGACCCCGGCCCATATCAATGCCTTACACAATGTTCTTCGCAAGTTGGCGGGCAACAAGGAGCGGCCGGAGCCGAAGAAACGCAACTCGGTCTGGATTCCCTCGGTCGCCTCGCTCTACGGCCAGGTCTCGCTCCGCCAGGAGAATGCCTATTTCTCGATCGGCGAGCGCTGCAACGCCAACGGCTCCAAGAAATGGCGCCAGCTCCAGGAGGCGCATGACTGGGACGGTTGCGTCGAGATGGCGAAGGAGCAGGTCAAGGAAGGCTCCAACGCGCTCGACGTCTGCACCGCCTTCGTCGGCCGCGACGAGACCGGGGAGATGGACGCCGTCGTCACTCGCCTGACCGGGGCGGTGACCGCGCCGCTGGTCATCGATTCAACCGAGACGCCGGTCATCGAGGCGGCGCTGAAGCTCTATGGCGGCAAGGCGATCATCAACTCGATCAATTTCGAGGACGGTGAGAAGCACGCCCACGACCGCCTTGTTCTGGCAAAGAAATTCGGCTGCGCCGTGATCGCGCTGACCATTGACGAGGTCGGCATGGCCAAGACCGCGGCGGACAAGCTCCGCATCGCCCGCCGGCTGGTCGATTACGCCTGCAACCAGCACGGGTTGCCGCAATCCGACCTGCTGATCGATCCGCTGACTTTCACCATCGCCACCGGCAACGAGGACGACCGCAAGCTGGGGCTGGAGACGATCGAGGGCATCCGCATGATCCGGGAGGAATTTCCGGACGTGCAGATCATCCTCGGTCTGTCGAACATCTCATTCGGCCTCAACCCTGCCGCGCGCCATGTGCTGAACTCGGTCTTCCTCGACCATGCGGTCAAGGCCGGCATGACCGGCGCCATCGTCCATGTGTCGAAGATCGCACCGCTGCACCTGATCCCGCCGGAAGAGGTCCAGATCATGGAGGACCTGATCTATGACCGCCGGCGCGAAGGCTACGACCCGCTGCACGCGCTGCTGGCCCATTTCGCCGACCGCAAGGCGGCCGCGACCACGGCGCGCGCCCGGCCGGAAACCGTCGAGGAGCGGCTGAAGCTGCGCATCGTCGAGGGCGACCGCAAGGGCCTGGACGAGGAATTGGCCGATGCGATGAAGACCCATCCGCCGCTCGACATCATTAACTCGATCCTGCTGGATGGAATGAAGGTGGTGGGCGAGCTGTTCGGCGCGGGCAAGATGCAGCTGCCTTTCGTTCTGCAATCGGCCGAGACGATGAAGGCCTCCGTCGCCTATCTCGAACCCTTCATGGAAAAGGTCGAGGGCCAGGAAAAGGGTACGATCGTGCTCGCCACGGTCAAGGGCGACGTTCACGACATCGGTAAGAATCTGGTCGATATCATATTGACCAACAACGGTTATCGCGTGGTCAACCTGGGCATCAAGCAGCCGCTGGCGAACATCGTCGCGGCGGCGCGCGAGCATAAGGCCGATGCTATCGGCATGTCTGGCCTACTGGTCAAATCGACCGTGGTGATGCGCGAAAACCTGGTCGAGATGACCCGCGAAGGTATCGACATCCCGATCTTCCTCGGCGGCGCCGCGCTGACCCGCAATTATGTCGAGGATGATTGCGTCGAATCCTACGGCAGCGGCCGCGTCGCCTATGCTCGCGACGCGTTCGACGGGCTCAGCCTGATGGACAAGGTCAAGACGAACGGCTTCGACGACTATCTGGCCGCGATCCAGAAGAAGCGCGAGGGCAAGCCGTCGAACCAGAAGCGCAAGCTGGGCGTCGCCACCGATGCCGCCCCGCCGGTCGACAAGGACTATGCCCGCGCGCGGCGCGCCGGGCTGGCCCAGGGCGTCGCCGTGCCTAACCCGCCCTTCTGGGGTGCGCGGCTGATCGAGCATGTCGATCCCAAGGCCCTTGTGCCCTATGTCAATGAGCGCTCGCTGTTCCAGTTCCAGTGGGGATTCCGCAAGGCTGGCAGAAGCTTGGAGGACTTCCTTGGCTGGGCGCGGCAGGAGCTGCGGCCGGTGATGAAGCGGATGCTCGACATCTGCGACCAGCAGCAGATCCTCCAGCCGCGGGCCGCCTACGGCTATTGGAAGGCGGCGGGCGATGGCGACGATCTGGTGGTCTTTGCCGAGGACGGCACCACGGAAGTCACGCGTTTCACCCTGCCGCGGCAGGCGCGTGAGAACGGCGAATGCATCGCCGACTTCTTCCGCGACATCGATTCCGGCGAGCGCGACGTGGTCGCCTTCCAGGTCGTGACCATGGGTCCCAAGGCCAGCGACACGGCCCGGGAGTGGTTCGAGGAAAACCGCTACCAGGACTATCTCTACCTGCATGGCCTGGGCGTTGAGATGGCCGAGGCAATGGCCGAATTCGTCCACAAGCGCGTCCGCTCAGAGCTCGGCTTTGCCGAGGAGGACGCCCGCGAGATCGATGCGCTGTTGAGCCAGGGCTATCATGGCAGCCGCTACAGCTTCGGCTACCCGGCCTGCCCCCGCCTGGAGGACCAGGAGCCGATCTTCAAGCTGCTGGACGCCGGCCGCATCGGCGTGTCCCTGTCCGACGAGTTCCAGATCCACCCGGAACAGTCGACCTCGGCGGTCATCGTCCATCACTCGAAGGCGAAGTATTTCAGCGTTTAAGCTGAAAATCTAAACACCAAGACGCCCCCAAGGTTTGGATCTTCTCGGTGCCCTTAGTGTCTTGGCGCCTTGGTGTAGAATCATCGGACATCGTGGGAGGCCTCCGCATCGAACTTCTGGTGTGCATATCAAGGATTTGATAATGCAGAGCCGATAAGGTGCATGAACCGCCGGTTCGGACGGTCTAAGGGAGCAACGGCGATATGCTGGTGACACGGCGGAACTTGGTTGCGGCGGGTGGATTGGGCGCGTTCGCGCTGGCGGTGTCGAACGCCGTGAACGCCGCGCCGGCCGATGCACCCGCCAGCGGCGCGGCGCCGGTGCCGCCCAATCTCAACGCGCCGAGCGTGGCCAGCGCCGGCGCGATCGAGAAGGCCAACGTCCAGTTGATCAAGGATTTTTGCAAGGCCTGGGGTGACGATCCGCCCGATGCGGAGAACATGGCCAACAAATATCTGTCGGACGATTGCGTGGTCCGCTTCGGCGAGTCGATCGAGCCGGTGACCGGCCATGATGCCGCGGTCGCCCTGTTCGAGACCTTTCTAGCCAACGGCGAGCGCTATGACCTCAAGGTCCTGGAGACCTTCGCCCGCGGGCCCGTGGTGGTGAATTCCCGGGTCGACAGCACCATCAAGGGCACACGCACTACACATCCGACTTCGGTTGTCGGCGTGTTCATTGTAAAAGACGGCAAGATAAAGGAATGGAGCGACTTCGTCTGATGCCTTTAGGGGGAGTTCCCAAGAGGGAGTCCCCTGGGGGCCAACGACAAGGGCGGGTCGCCTACGCAGGTAAGACAATGCAGGCACTCATCGACAAGGACGCGATCCGCGACCTTGTGCTCGCCTACTCACGTGGCGTCGACCGGCAGGATTTCGCCCTGCTGCGCAGCCTCTATACGCCCGACGCGGTCGAGGACAACCATGCCGGCCTGTTCACCGGATCGGCGGCGGCCTATGTCGACTGGCTTGAGGTGTCGCTGCCGCGCGTCGCCGCCACCACCCATGCGGTGCAGAACCATCTGATCGTCATCGAGGACGAGACCCACGCCCAGGGCGAGGTCTATGTTGTCGCCTATCATCGCCTGGCGGCGGAAGGCGGCGGCTTTTTCGACCAGATCCACGGTTCGCGCTATCTGGACCATTACGAGAAGCGGGACGGGCGCTGGCTGTTCGCCCGCCGCACTGTGGCGATCGACTGGAAGCGGCGGAGCCCGTCCAGCTGGGACAGCGACCATCCGGATATCGACGGCATGCCGGTCGGAACCCACGACGCCGCCGATCCGTCCTATCAGGCATTGGATAACGCGTTTTTCGCGCGGCACGGATAGCGCTTTTTGAAGTCAGCTAAGCCATCCTCCCGGGTCAGCCGCCTGGTCTCGCTGCGGCGGGAACTGATCGGCGCGGGCATCGCCATCGCGGTGATCATCCTAGCGATTGCCGGCATCGTACTGATCCTGCTGCGAAATCAGACGATCGAGGATTCCGACCGCGAGATGGCGACGGTCAGCCGGGTGACCGCCGAGCGGACATCGCAGACCTTCGCCGCCACCGACGTCCTGATCCGCTCGATCATCGGCATGTCGACGCGGCCGGGACCGGGCGAAGCCGGGACGCTGGCCGAACGCGCCAAGACCCAGGCCTTCCACGACACCTTGCTCCGAATCCAAAAGCTGCTGCCGGAGATCGATGTCGCCGCGGTGATCGATGCCGACGGCGATGTCATCGGCAGCAGCCGCGAATATCCGGTCTCCAAGGTCAATCTCGGCAAGACCTCGTTCTTCACTGCCTTGAAGGAAAAGCCCGACAGCGAACTGGTGGTGTCCGCCCCGATCCAGTCGCGCCTCACGGGTAATCCGACGCTGTATATGGCGCGATCGATGACCGACAGCGAAGGGCGCTTCCAGGGCGTCGTGATGGCGGCGATCTCGGTCAATTACTTCCAGCATTATTTCTCGGGGATCGATCTCGGCGCGACCTCGACCGTTACGCTGGTCAATGATGAGATGAGGGTGGTTGCGCGTTGGCCCGATCCCGAGGGGCTGGTCGGCCGCGTAATCCAGCCCTTGGCGTCGGGCCGGCGTCCGGACACCGGTGAAACGGTTACCTTCATGGCTCAGGGGGGCAAGGGCACCCGGCGGGTCGTCGCCACCCGTTTCGAAATCGGCAAGATGCCGATGTATCTGGCGATCAGCCGTACCCAGTCAGCGTTGCTGCAGCCCTGGCGCAACGCGCTGGTCTTCATCGTCCTGTTCGCCGCCACCAGCCTAGTGGTGCTGGGCGTGCTCGCCGTGTTCGTGCTGCGCGCGGTCAGCCATGAGGAGAACTGGGGCAATGCGCTGATGGAGCGCGAGGTTCGGCTGTCGCGCCAGGCGATCGAGCTTGCCCATGCCCGCGACGTGGCCGAGACGGCCAACCGCGCCCGTGGCGAGTTCATGGCCAATATGAGCCATGAGCTGCGAACGCCCTTGAATGCGATACTGGGTTTCTCCGAGATCTTGGAGAGGGGGCTGTTCGGTCCGCTCGGCGACCCGCGCTACCGCGAATTCGCCGCCGATATCCATGCCAGCGGCAAGCATCTGCTGCAGGTCATCGGCAATATCCTCGACCTCGCCAAGGTCGATGCCGGCAAGCTGGAGCTGTTCACCCAGGATTTCGACATCGTCGAGACGATGCAGTCCTGCAGCCGGCTGATGTCGGAGGCGGCCAATGCCGGCGGCGTGGCGCTGGAGATGCTGACGCCGCAAGGCCCGGTCTATATCCAGGGCGACGCGACCCGGGTGCGGCAGATATTGCTCAATCTGCTGTCCAACGCGGTCAAGTTCACGCCACGCGGCAAGACCGTGACGCTCACCGGCGAGCCGGTCGAGGACGGCTTCATCCTCCGCGTCACCGATACCGGCATCGGCATGACCGAGGAGGAGGCGATCAAGGCGATGGAACCGTTCCATCAGATCGACAGCTCGCTCGCCCGCCGCTATCAGGGCACCGGCCTCGGCCTGCCGCTGACCAAATCGCTGGTCACGCTGCATGAGGGCGAGATGGATATCAGAAGCGTGCCGGGCGAGGGCACGACCGTGACGGTCTGGTTGCCTAGACAGCAGACCTCGAGCGCGGATAATGTGGCTGCCTAGGCAGCTATTATGCGGTCGGAAAAATTTTCGGCTGCTTGCTAATCATTAGCTAGCTATCTATCTTGTGGACCGGCTCCCGGATTCTGGCTCTGCCAAGCTCTGGGGCCCCGGAATTCTGTCAGGAACCTTCCATGCGTCTCAGTTTCGCGACCTCTCTGCTCGTCCTTTCGGGCCCGCTTGTCCTGTCAGGATTGGCGGGCTGCACGGTCGGCCCCGATTTCAAGCCGCCCGTCGCAGAGACTCCGGCCAATTGGGTGACCAAGCCCCCGAAGGAGGGCAAGCTCGACAGCCATGTCACGGCCGAATCGCCCGACGTCGTCGCCTGGTGGGATGCGTTCAACGATCCTGAGCTGTCGTCGCTGATCAAGCGCGCCCACGACTCCAACCCGGATCTCCAGCAGGCGGCACTGCGCATCGATGAGGCGCGGGCGCAGCTCAAAGGGGTCGATGCCAAGAACCTGCCGACGCTGAACGAGGATAGCTCTTACGCCCGCTCGAAGCTGTCGCCCAACGGCGCGCTCGACGTGTTCGGCGGCAGCGGCGGGACCACCGCCGCGCAGGCGGCGGCGAACGGTATTCCGTCAAGCGCCATCCCGAGTTCGTTCAACAATATCCCGCCGTTCGACCTGTTCCAGACCGGCTTCGACGCGACCTGGGAAATCGACCTGTTCGGCCGTATCCACCGCCAGGTCGAATCCGCCGAGGCGCAAGCGCAGGGGCTGGTGGAGGCGCGGCGCGACGTCATGATCTCGGTCTATGCCGAGATTGCGCGCGACTACATCACGCTGCGCGGCGTTCAGCGCCTGATCGAGATCACGCACAGCAATCTGCGCGCCCAGCAGGATGCCTATAACCTGACCCACGCCCAGGCCCAGGGCGGCGAGACCAGCAACCTGGATGTGGAAACCGCATCGGCCCAGGTCGCGACCACCGCCGCCGAGCTGCCGTTGCTCGAGGATCAGGAGGCGCGGCTGATCAATAGCCTCAGCCAGCTGCTGCTGCTCGATCCCGGCGCGCTCGAGGATGAGCTGGCGCCGGTGAAGCCGCAGCCGGCCAATCCGAAATTCGTCGCCATCGGCCTGCCGTCGGATCTGGCGAAGCGCCGGCCCGACATCCGCCAGGCCGAGGCTGAGCTGCATGCCGCCACCGCCAATATCGGCGCCGCCACCGCCGACCTCTATCCGAAGCTGACGCTTTCCGGCTCGATCGGCCTCCAGGCGATCCGCTTCGGCAAGCTCGCCGACTGGGGCAGTCACTTCTACAATTTCGGGCCGGCCCTCTCGATCCCGGTCTTCAACGGCCAGACCTATGCCAATATCGAGGTCCAGGAGGTCCGCCAGAAGCAGGCGGCGCTGAGCTACAAGACGACGGTCCTGGGCGCGCTGCACGATGTTGAGAATTCGGTGTCATCCTATGGCGCCGAGCAGATCCGCCAGCATTCGCTGCAGAAGGCGGCCGAGGCCAACGAACATTCCCTGTCGCTGGCGCGGCAGCGCTATCAGGCCGGCCTGTCGAGCTTCCTCGACGTGCTCGACGCCGAACGGCGCCTTTACGCCTCGCAGACCGATGTGGTGCGCAGCTCGGTGACGATCAGCACCAACCTGATCCAGATCTATAAGGCGCTGGGCGGCGGCTGGAACCTGGAGAATCCGGACCAGCCTGGGACGGCGAGTGCGGACAAGCCGGCTGTTCAGCAGATCGCGTCGACGACGCCCGCTGCGCCGGCCCCTGCCGCGACGAACAACTAGATGGTCAAGCTCAACAAGATCTATACCCGCACCGGCGACAAGGGCTCGACCGGGCTGGGCGACGGGCAGCGCGTCGCCAAGGCCTCGCCCCGCGTCAATGTCATGGGCACGGTCGATGAGGCCAACGGCGTCATCGGCGTCGCCCGCAACGAGGCGGCGAAGCTCGACGATCCGACGGCGGCCGCCATGCTGATGCGTATCCAGAACGATCTGTTCGACCTCGGCGCCGACCTGTGCATGCCGGGCGAGGACAAGCCTGAGGATGTGCGGCTGCGCATCACGCCGGGCCAGGTGAAGCGGCTGGAAAAGGAGATCGACGCGATGAACGCAGATCTCACCCCGTTGACCTCCTTCATCCTCCCCGGCGGCGCCCCAGCCGCCGCCCATCTGCACCTCGCCCGCAGCGTCGTCCGCCGCGCCGAGCGCGACTGCTGGGCTTTGGCTGAGGGCGACCACGTCAATGCGCCGGTGTTGCAGTATTTGAATAGGTTGAGTGACCATCTGTTTGTGATGGCGCGCTGGATCAATCTGAAGACCGGCGCCGGCGACGTGCTGTGGAAGCCGGGCGGAGAGCGCTAGGCGTCAGTTTAAAGGGGAAGACCATGTTCGATAAAGCCAAGGCCCAGGAATTCGTCGACAGCTACGGCCGCGCCTCCGCCGCCAACGATCCGCAGGGGCTGGCCAACCATTATGCCGAGCCCTTCCGCGCCTTCACCCAGGGTTACAGCGGCGGGTTCGAAACCCGGGCGGCTGCGCTGGCCCAGCTGGTGCCGTGGATGGCGCGCTTCAAGCAATACGGGCTGGACGATATCCGCTTCGTCGGCAACGAGCTGGTCCCGGTCTCCGACACGTTCTGCCTCTGCCACATCAACATCGAAGTCCGCCCCAAGGACGGCAAGCCGCCCTTCCGCTTCATGAATGTCTATGGCCTGCGCCAGGATGCGAACGGCCAGCGCTTCGAATTCTCGGTCGCCGATAACGAGAATGCCGCACTGGTCGAGCGCTACCCGGACTTCATGGGCTAATCCGCCGCCGCAGCCCCAGCTGGCGAAGCGGCTGCGGCCTTCGGCACCCGCAGGAAGAAGACCAGCGGGATGATGGCGACGCAGAGTATGCCAAGCAGCCAGAAGATGTTGATGAAGGCGATCATCGCCGCCTGCTGAGTGATGCCCAGGTTCATCACATGCATGCCGAGCGCGCCATGGGGCAGCGTCATGTGGCGGAAGGGGGTCATGAACTCGGCCAGATAGCTGTGATTGATCTGGGTCGATTCGACCAGCTGGGAGGCGGCGATCGAGACGCCGATGGCGCTGCCGAGATTGCGCGTCAGGCTGTAGAAGCTGGTCGCTTCGGTGCGCAGCTCGCCGGGCAGGGTGGCGAAGGCCATGGTCGTGATCGGCACGTTGATGCAGCCGCTGCCGGCCCCCTGCAGCAGGCCCATGATGATGATGTCGGTCTCGCTGGTCATCAGGTTCCAGCCCGACATCAGATAGAGCGTGACGCCCGACAGAGCCAGGCCGAACCCGACCAGGGCCCGGGGCTCGATCCATTTGTTGAGTCGGTTGGTGATCATGATTGCCAGGATGGTGCCCGCGCCGCGCGGCGCCATGATCAGCCCTGCCGTCAGTACCGGATAGCCGAACTCCTGCTGCAGCATCTGGGGCGTCAGCACCATCGAGCCGTAATAGACGATAAAGATCAGCATCATGATGATGGTGGAGACGATATAGGTCCTGTCCTTGAACAGGCGTACGTCGAAGAACGGCTTGGCCGTCGTGGCGCTGTGGACGACGAACATATAGAGGCAGAACACCGCCAGCGTGCCCTCGAGCTGGATTTCGCCGGACTGGAACCAGCCCTTGCTCTCGCCGCGGTCGAGAACAAGCTGCAGGCAGGTGACGCCCAGCGCGAGGAAACCGAAGCCGAACCAGTCCAGCTTGCGGGCATGGCCCGGCACTTCGGGAACGAAGGCGATAGCACCGGCGATGGCAAGGATGCCGATCGGGATGTTGATGAAGAAGCACCAGCGCCAGGAGAATTCGTCGGTGAGGTATCCGCCCAGCACCGGCCCCAGGATCGGCGCGATCATCACGCCCATCGAAAAGATGCCCATGGCCCGCTGAAGCTCGTTGCGCGGATAGGCGTCCAGCAGGATCGCCTGCGACAGCGGCACCAGCGATGCGCCGAACAGGCCCTGCAGGATGCGAAACAGCACGATCTGCGGCAGGGTCGTCGCCAGCCCGCAGAGCGCCGAGGTGACGGTGAAGCCGATCATGGCGATGGTGAACAGTCGCGTGCGGCCGATCTGCCCGGCCAGCCAGCCGGTGACCGGCGTACTGATCGCGGCGGCGACGATATAGGAGGTCAGCACCCAGGCGATCTCATCCTGGGTGGCGGCCAGGCTGCCCATCATGTGGGGCAGGGCGACGTTGGCGATCGTGGTGTCGAGCAACTGCATCGTCACGGCGAGCATGGCGATCGCCGTGATCAGTAACCGGCTCGGCTCAGCCTGGGCCGGCCGGGCGAAATCCACCACTACGGAAGTCATCGGGCCGAGCCCCTAGACTTCAGCCGTGGCAATGCCCTGGGTTCACAGCGGCCGAGCCGCCCAGGAAGCGCGGCAGGTGATGATAGGTGCCGGTGTCGATATCGATATTCACCGACAGGCCGGCGCGCAGCGGCGGATCGCCCGCCTCCAGCTCAGGTGTCAGCTTCAATGGTAGGCGCTGCACGATCTTGACCCAGTTGCCGGTCGCGTTTTCCGCCGGCAGGACCGACATCTCCGAGCCCGTGGCCGGGCTGAAGCTCTGCAGCTTGGCCTTGAAGACATGGCCCGGATAGGCGTCGACAGTGAAGGTCGCGGGCTGGCCGTCGCAGACATAGGTCAGGTCGGTCTCGCGGACATTGGCCTCGATCCAGGTGTCGCTGGTATTGACCTGGGGGAACAGGTTCTGGCCGGCCTGGACATACTCGCCGGTGCGCACCGTCACCGTGCCGACGCGGCCGTCGGCGGCGGCGCGGATGGTGGCGTGGTCCAGATTGTACTGGGCGGTGTCGCGCGCCGACAGCGCCGCCATATAGGCGGGCAGCTTCTCGTTCGGCGTGTCGATATTGCCGCCCAGCTGGGCCACGTCGGCATCGATCTGGTGCTTCAGCCCGGCAACCTTGGCCTGCGCCATGGTCACGTCACGCACGGCCTTGTCGTTCATGTTCCTGGCCACCGCGCCGCTGGCGACAAGTGGGGCTTGGCGGTTGAACTCGCGCTGGGCATAGTCGGCATCGGCATTGGCCTGGACGATATCCTGCTGGCGGGCCCGCACCTGGGCGCGCAGCTGCTCTGTATCCTGGACCACGCGCGCCAGCTCGGCCTGGGTCGATTCCAGTCTCAGCTGATAGGGCGCCGGGTCGATCTGGACCAGCACATCGCCCTTCTTCACCGTCTGGTTGTCGCTGACCGGCACGGCCACCACCTGGCCCGGCACGGTCGCGGTGACGGACAGCATGCGCGACTTGATATAGGCGTCGTCGGTCGACACGTAGCGGCCGCTGAACAGGTAATAGACGCCGCCGACGACGACCAACACCACTGGGCCGATCAGCAGCAGGATACGGCGCCAGGTCAGCCGCCGGCTCATGGCGCCGGGGACCAGGTTGGTGACCGGCATGGGCGCGGTCGGGGTCGAACGTTCGATCTGGGCTTGAGTCATGGCGTTTCCAGCAGGCGGATCAGTCGGGATTTGATCGTGGTGAGGCTGGTGATCAGGCCTTCCAGCTCGGAAGGCGACAGATCGACCAGCATGTCGTCACGCAGTTTCTGGCCGATCACGCCCATCTCGTCCATCAGGGCGGCGGCCTTGTCGGTCATCGTAACCAGCTTGACCCGGCGGTCCTGCGCCTCGGCCTTGCGCTCGATCAGGCCGGCGGCTTCCAGCCGGTCGATCAGGCGGGCGATGGTCGCGGTCTCGACCTCCATCATCTCGGCCAGCGCGGCCTGGGTCATCGGCCCGATGCGGCGCAGATTGGCCAGGGCCTGCCACTGCGCCCGGGTAACGCCGATCGTCCCCAGCCGCCGATCCGCAAGCTTGCGGATCAGGCGAGAGGCATCGGCTAGCAGCCAGCTGATGGAAGAGATGTCGGTCTTACCGGTCATCGTGCCAGAATAGATAGCTAGCTAATTATTAGCAAGCACTCGACCGGCTTTGGCTCAAAATTTCGGGACGTAAAAACGACTTTTATTCCGGCGCGGTCGTCGGTTTCTTGGGTCGTGCGGCTTCGCTCTTCGGCGCGGCCTTTTTCGTCACGCCGTGCTTACCCGGCGCGTCCGGCATGTGCCGCGTGCCGGGCGGAATGGCGTTCGAGCGATTCGCCGCCTGCTGCTCCAGGCCGGCGCAATTCGCGTCCTTCACGTCGCCGGCATCGATGAAGGCCGCGACTGCCGCCAGCGGGGCCAGCAGGGCGCCGAGCGCCACCGCCGCGCCGCCGCGGGCATAGGCTTCGGCGCCCAGCCCCATGCTGGGTTTCCGGAACGTGCCGCCGACCTCGATCGGGCCGCCCAAGGCGACCGGCGTCGCGTTCTTCGGATCGCCGTGGATCGACAGGTCGATCTTCTCGTCGGTCAGGCTGATCGTGCCTTTGGCGGTGCTGAGCGCCGCGTCGGTGTCCAAGATGAAGGAGCGCGCTGTCATCAAGCCTTTTTCGGCCTTGAAGTCGACAACCAGGCAGTTGAGACGCACTTGGGCATCGCCGCCGATCAGCACGCCCAGGACGCGGGCGATGTCGAGGCCGAGGCCGTTGGCGACGAGCTCGCTGATCGTGCCGTTATCGACTATCGCGCTGACCTGCCCGTCGGCGCTGCCCAACGATTTGCGCACCGAGTTGCCGGTGCCGTGCAGACGGATACGGCCGTTGATCGTACCGGTGCCGCCTTCCGGGAAGCCGGCTTTCTTGAAAATCTGCCCGACCTGGAAACGGCTGAACTTCAGATCATAGTCGGTCGCGACCGTGTCGGCGCGGGCGTCGATGACGATGTTGGAATCGATCTGGCCGCCGGCGACGCCGATCTTGAGCGGCTTCAGGCTCAGCAGCCCGTTATCCAGGGTCATATGCATGTCCACATTATCGATCGGCAGATTCTGCGCCACGACATGCTCACCCTTGAAGGTGATGCTGGCATCGACATTGCGCACCTCGTCGAGATCGAGCGGCGCGTCGGGCAGCACCCGGCCGGTCTGTTCCTGCTTCTGCTCCAGCATCTTCTGGGTCTCCGAGATCGGGCGGTCGCCGCTCGTGGCGCCGGGCGCACCGACCAGCATGCCGAGATCGGCGAAGTTCAGGTTCTTTGACTTCAGGTCGCCGCCGACGAAGATCCGCTTGCGGCCCTCGGTCTCGAAACGCAGCAGGCCTTCCAGGTCGCTCTTACCGACCGTGCCGGCGAAGTTCTTGAACAGCCAGGCCTTGCCGTCGCGGTCGAGCGTGCCGGCCAGGTGATAGGGCGGGGTCGACGGGGCAGGGATGCCGAAGATCGGATAGAGATCGTGCGCATTGTCGCCCTCGGCGGTCATTTTCAGGTTCATGTCGGTCAGCTTGAACGGATCGGTGACCGTGCCGGCGACCGAGACCTTGGTCTTGCCGACCGAGGCGGTGGCGTTGATGTCGTAGGGCTTGGTTGTCTCGCGCAGGTCGTTCAGCGATCCGCCCTTCAGCTTGATGGTGAAGGGCGCATTGCGATATGTGCCGTTGCCCTCCATCGTGAAAGCGCCCTCACCGGTGCCGCCGGTCGCGGCGATGCTCTTGACTGTGCCGTTGACCGTCAGATGCCTAGCAATGTCGCGATAGCTCACCTTGCCGTTCTTGACGGTCAGCTTGCCGATGATCGGCATATCGCCGCGGCTGCCCGGGCCGCTGGCCTCGCTGGCGATGTCCCAGTTGGCCTTGCCGTCAGGGCCCTTCAGCAGGTCCAGCACCGGTGCATCGATATCGATGGTCGGGAAATTCAGCTTGCCGCGTAGGAGCGCCTTGAGGTCGATGGTCAGCGCGAACGTGTCGATTTTCGCGACCTCGGGCGCCGCCTTGAAATCCGGCTCGTCGATCCGGATGTCCTTCGCCGTGATCTGCGGCACCCATGCCTTGGTGCCGGTGATCGGCCCATCGATATGGACCTGTTTGCCGGTCAGCGAGGACAGGCGCGATTCCAGTGGCCCGCGCAGCCAGCTCCACTGAAAGAACACGACGATCAGAACGACGGCGACCACCAGGACGCCCAATACGCCCACCAGCCACCGGGCGACGCTGCCCATGACCGCCTCCCCCTGCAAATGATTCCAGCTTGTTAGTCTGTAACCGAGGGGAGCTGTCTTCGTTCCGAAGTGAATCCCGGGCAGCCATCGCGGTAACGCCCGGCGTATTGCAAAGCCGGGTAGGGTGGGGGCTGTTTCCAGTCAATTGTCACCCGAACGACACGTAACGATGTTGCCGAACAAGACGAATGTGAATGCCACGATCGAAACTCCTTCGATCGAGTTCGCTTGGCAGGTCAGCACATGGTTAAACGGTCGGCTCCCGAAAGGGTGGATTTGGCATTGCGCGCACTGGGGATCGAAGAGGACGAGGAGCGCGCTTACCACCTCCTCCTGATGCAGCACACCGCCACGGTCGAGGAAGTTGCGGCCCGGCTTTCCCTGCCGGTTCGACGGACCCAGGCCTTGCTGCAACGCGTGGAGGCGAAGGGGCTTGCGTCACATTCTCCAGAGCGGCCGCGGCGCTACATTCCAGCCCGGCCGGAACTGGCCATAGAGGCGCTCATCCAGCAACGCCAGGCCGCTCTGGAGCGGACTCGCACGGCGATACCGCTGCTGAAGTCTCTGATGGCCGTCGACGCCGTGCTGCCGGAACAATTGGATCTGGTTGAGATTATCACCAGTCGACCGGCCCTGGGGCAGATTCTGGAACAATTGCAGGACACTGTTCAGCGCGAGGTCTTCGCGTTCCAGCGCGCCCCGACGCTCTATCCTGACGGCCACCAGAAAACGGTGAAAGCGCACATACGCATCCGTAGTATTTCCGACAGCACATATCTCGACATGCCTGGGGCGCTGGAGTCCCTTCGGCAGGTGGTGAGTATGGGCGAGGAGGCGCGTTACAGCCATGCCTTGCCAATGAAGATGATCGTGTGGGACCGACGCATAGCCATCGTTCCCCTGAGTGTCGAAAACCAGCAGGGGCCGGCGCTCCTGGTCCGAGGATCCTCTCTTCTGGATGCACTCTGTGCGCTGTTCGATCTGACCTGGGAGCGTTCGACGCCGCTCGCTTTCAATCTTTCCGGCGCCCTGGAGGAGCAAAGATCAGTCGGGCGTCTTTCGAAAGCGGCCGAACAATCCATAACGCTTCTGGCTGCAGGTCAGAACGACAAGTTCATCGCTCATGAAGCCGGCATTTCGAAAGCAACGCTGAACCGGCGGATAAATGAGCTGATGAAGCACTTCAACGCGCGTACCCGCTTCCAGCTTGGATGGCGGGCAGCGCTTGAAGCATTCCCCGAGAGGGCACCGCGGGGCACGCGCGCAAAATTGTCCGAAGACGATTCGTGAGTAATTTGGATCATGAGATAAATCACTCACCAATCAGAGTTGCGCAATCCAGAAAAGATGACATCATGAATTTACTTGGATGATCCGGACCGTAGTCGGTCTTTGGCGAAATCCAGTTATCAATAGCATAAGTAAGGGAGTAGACTTTGGATTAATAAAGTCCAGATAAAATTGTACGATGTTATCATGGGTGCTGCAGTACGGCGGGATTTTTCTAAATTTATTCGAACATTCTTGGCCTTATCTCTCGCTATGAAGCCAGTTCGCGTGGTTTGGTCCGTGCTGCCGTGTTCTGGCGCAGAGGGCGCGTGAAAGCGGCGGAGGCTGCAGTCATCCAGCGCGCAGGATGATGTGCCGCTGTAAACAGGTCGAAAACCCAAAAATCTAAATCTTAGTGGGCAGTTTGCCTTGCGGTTCGCTGCCTTCTTCCAAGAAAGGATCGTTCTGTGAACCTACGAAAACTTGAATTTTCTTGCCTCATATTTAGCGTGGCATGTGTTGTTACGCATGCTGAGGCGGCATCGACGCTTTGCCGCGCACCAGATCGTGATCGACGGCGACATCAACGTCGATGCCACGGCGCTCAATGACAGCGGCACCATCGTCGGCACGGAGTTCGCCCCCATTACCGAGCATCCGGTCGGCTTTATCATGAAGGGCAACGCGATCAGCGTGTTGCGGCCGCCATACGATCCGAACGGCGGTCCTTATCCCCAGGCCATAGACAAAGCCGGAAATATTGTCGGCTGGGCCGGGCGCGGGACCGGGGATTATCCAAGCCTTTTCTACTGGAATGCAGCAACGAAGAAATACAATGCCTCGTATGAGATCCCGCTCAATCTAATCTACGGCAACGCCGCCGGGCATATCGTCAACGCGACCGGTCTGGGCGCAAAGGGTGAGGTGTTTTACAATCTTATCTATAATTTCAGCGCCTCGGACATCCCGAAATTCGGCACGCCGGGGCATTTTACTCAGGTTCCTCTGTTGTCGCGGTTTGTGAGGCTCAACAGTATCAACGCCACGGGTGAAGTCGCCGGCATCGCGTTTTCCTCTACTGGCCCTGGAAGCGTGTTCATGCACGACACTCATGGCTATAAGCTGCTGCTGCCCCCCGGCGCTCAAAAGGCCGATGGCGGCTTCATCAACGCATCCGGCGCTGTCGCGGGATCCTATGGAGCCAGGGGGGTGTCCCCGTTGGCGCCGGGGCTGTGGCACGGTTTTGTCTATAACGCCGGGCAATACACCACGTTCGACATGCCCGAGGCTGCCAGTTCCATCAGTGTGACTGGCTTCAGCGATACCGGCCGCGTTGTCGGAAGTTATACGAGTGCCGCCACCCAAAAGAAGCACGCATTTCTTTATAATGGTACCACCGTATCGACATTCGGTACTTACGATAACGCGGAAAATATCTTTGTTTCCGTAAACAACCACTCGGCATTGCTGCTCGCACGGCAATTCTTCGATCAGAAGCCGAACTACGAATCTTACAGGGTCACCTGTTCTGGAGCGGGGTGCTGACGTCGATCGGCCCTCGGCGCCCATAGATTTAAAGACCGCCGGCAAATCAGCCATTTGAGATCGAACTGTGACGCGCTGCCTTCGCAGAAAGGCACAGGCGCGTCAGGAAAAAGGGAGCGACAGCTAGAATGAGATTATCCTTGATGTGTGCGTTCATCGCGACGATGGCCGCCCCACCCCTCTTGGCCGCCACGCCGGCCACCGCCCCGCTCGTGACCGGCGTCATCAACGATCAGCAGCGTGCGACGTTGTTCGGCAATCACGCCTCCGCCACCGCCGTGGCGAAGGATCGGGGCGCCATCGATCAGGCACATGTTTTTCAGCATGTGAAGCTGCAGCTGAAGCGGTCGCCCGCCATGCAGGCGGCATTCGACAAGCTGGTGGCGGAGCAGCAGACCCACAGCAACCCCAATTACCACCACTGGCTGTCCTCGGCGGATTTGCGGCGCTTCGGCCCGGCGCAATCGGATATCAACCGGGTTAAGGCATGGCTGCGCTCGAAGGGTGTGGCGGTGAATGGGCAATCGCCCAGCGGCATGACCCTGGATATCAGCGGCCGCGCCGGTGCCCTTGCGACCGCATTTGGAACCGAACTGCACGCCTATGAATTGCGCGGCGAAAGGCATTTCGCAAACACGCGGGATGTATCGATCCCAGCCGCGCTGCGGCCGGTGGTGGACGGCGTTACGCTGTCTAACTTCTTCCCCCGGCCGAACGTGGTTCGCCGACCGAATTTCACGATCCCCGTCGGCAAAGGCAAACTTCCATTCTACGCTGTGGCACCGTCCGACTTCGCGACGATCTACAACATCAACCCAATCCTGGGCAGCGATAATGCTTTCCGACACGCTTTCTCGGGCGCCGGCGTCACGATCGCCGTGCTGGAAGACAGCGATATGCTCACGCGGGACTGGCAGACTTTCCGCCAGACTTTCGGCATCGGCAGCATTCCGGCCCATTTCGTTCCTCTGCATCCCGGCGGCTGCACGCCTCCCGGCCGGAACGGCGATGAGGTCGAAGCCGCGCTCGATGCCGAATGGGCCAGCGTAGCGGCCCCCGATGCCAATATCGTCGAGGCGTCCTGTATTTCCACCGAGACCACCTTCGGCGTCGCCACGGCTCTCGCGGCCCTCGTCGAGGGCAAGCAAACCGATGCCACGATCTACAGCATCAGCTATGGCGGCTGCGAACAGGAAAACGGACTGGCATTCCTGAACCAATGGGCCAACCTGACCGAGGAGGCTGCGGCTGAAGGCATTTCGATCGTCGTCTCCTCCGGGGATAGCGGATCGAGCTGCGATCGCGACACGATCGCGGGCAACGGTATCGGCGTGAACGGCCTCGCCGCCAATGCGTTTGTGCTGTCGGTAGGCGGTACGGACTTTTCCGACGCCGCGATGAATAAGACCGCCCAATATTGGACGGCAACGAACAATCCGAACAGCATGCAGTCGGCCCGGTCCTACATCCCCGAGGTGCCGTGGGACGACTCCTGTGCGAACTCCATCATCGCTCAGCTGGTCGGCAAGGGCTCACCCATGGCCGTCTGCAACAGCAACCCGACGGGGGTGGCGAACGGCGCCGGCGCAACGGGCGGACCCAGCCTGTTTTACGCCAAGCCGGCCTGGCAGGCGAAAGCCCTGCTGGGCATGCCGCACGACGGCGTTCGCGACCAGCCGGACGTCGTGTCGTTCGCCTCGAACGGCATTCTGGACCATGCCTCGCTCATCTGCTTTTCCGACGAGAACACAGGTGGCTACCCGTGCCTTTATAGCGGGACCAGCATCTACACCGGTGGGCCCGCCGCCGAAACTCAGGTCGTTGGCGGTACGTCGGTGGCTGCGCCTGCGTTTGCCGGAATCCTCGCCCTTCTCACGGAAGTCGTGGGGCAAAAACTGGGCAACCCGGCCCCGAGACTCTATGAGCTCGCGGCCATGCAATACAGCAACCCGGTCTTGGTCAAGAACTGCAACGCCAGCCTGGGCTTCAACATCTCGAAAGGATGCATCTTCAACAATGTGACGCAGGGCGACATCGCCGAGCCATGCTATGTGGGAACATTGGACTGTCACACGACGGCCGAATCGACCAATGGCATCGGCATATTGTCAGCTCAGGACGGTCACAGCGCTACGCCGGCCTTTCTTGCCCACCCCGGTTACAGCATGGCGGCCGGTCTCGGTTCGGTGAACGTGACCAACCTTATCTATAACTACTAGAGCAATGGTCCCGCGGGGCGGCTTCAATCACGAAGCATAGGCCTCGGGTCCGGCGCCGAACCGGCGATAGACGAGTGAATACGGAGCTGAAGGAGGCCGGCCTCCTTCAGCTCTTTGTTTGCACGGCAGATTGAATAATCGCGACGACTGGGCCGGCGGCTTCAGCGTAGCCTTGCGCGCTTGTATTACCGTCGCAGAAGCTGATGTTCGATTGTCGTCCGGTCGACACCGGGAAGGGCGGCCAGATCTTGGGATAGCAGACGGGCCTGCTGGGAGCCCAGTCCACAAAGCCTGAGCTGATGCTTCAAGCCTTCGCCGCACTTTGTCATTCTCAAGTAATCGATCTCACCGCCCGAAGCGCCGATCGCCTTCAGCACGTCGATCGCTAATGCGAGCTGGTTCTGAGTTGTGACAGTTAGCAAATGGGTGAGGGAGAGCCCCGGAAACGCATCCGGGAACTCGTCTTTCGCGAACTCTTCAACAGCGGTCTCTGACAAAATCAAGTGCTCCATCTCGTCGATTTACGAACGGGCACTTGTCAAGGCGTCCCGTTTCGTTGCCGATCGGCGGCCGCATCGCCTCCAATGAGGCCACCACCTTGCCCGGGAAGGCAGGTTGGCGTTGAGGCTAAGCTCAACTCTTGATGCACTCCCAGAATAGCTGGAATGTGTTTTCTATTCAATATGTTCGCTCTTGTCGGCCAAGTCGTGCGCGCCGCCAGGGTAAGCGTGAAAGGCACCGCTCGACGCGCTGCATTTCGCAGGCATCAGTAAATCACCTGCAGCCCCAGATAGCCGGAAAAACGATTGTTTTCCGACGCGTTCGCCAGCCCACGCCCGGCCGAGAACAGCAGGTTCAGATCGTCGGTCAGAACGTAGCTGCCGCCCAGGTTGAAGCCGGGCGCGTCCCTGTCGCCGGGTGCCTGCGCGGTCTGCTGGTAGACCTCGCCGCCGAATTGTAGCTTTTCAGTGAACTGGTAGAGCGCGACGCCACCGAAACGCCAGGCATTCTTGCCGTCCGTGCCGGGATTGATGCCGTAGCCGCCCCCGCCGAAGACGGTCCATTTGCCGATGGTCTTCTGCGCCCAGACCGGCAGGAACACCCGCCCCACGCCGGCGCCCAACCCCCGATCCTTGTCACCGGTCGGGATCTGGAACAGCGGATAGAACGCCACTGCCGGCACCCAGCCGTTCTCATCCTCATCGATGAACCGGTACTTGGCCCCGACTTCCAGATCGCCGAACCCGTAATGCGTCCCCTCCGGCGTGCGGGCGTAGGCCATCTGCGGCTGGATATGCAGCTGAAGTCCCGGCGCTCCGCCGTAATTGGCATCGATCACCGGTAGGCTCGCGCTCCCGCCACCATGCACCAGCGTGCCGGCGACGGCGGAATTGATCTCCCAATGCCCCAGTTCCGGCGGCTCGGGATCGTCGATGACGAACGGCGGCCCGGCCTGGGCAGGCAGGGCGAGGGCCAGCATTGTCGCCGCGAGCCAAGCCGCGCGGCGAAGCGGTAAACCGAATCGGTGCATGGAGAAAAGTTATACCGTACGGCCTTGGCTACTTCCCCGCCGTCTGCTGCGTCGGCCAGGGCATGATCGGCACCGCGCTGATGCTGTTCTTGGGGCTGCCGTCGATCAGCTTGTCGCTATAGGCGAGATAGACCAGCGCGTTGCGCTTTTGGTCCAGGAAGCGGACGACACGCAGCTTTTTGAAGATTAGCGAACGGCGTTCGGTGAAGACCTCGTCGCCGGCGTCGAACTTCTTCTTGATGGTGATCGGGCCCACCTGGCGGCAAGCGATCGAGGCGTCGGATGTGTCCTCGGCCAGGCCCAGCCCGCCCTTGATGCCGCCGGTGCGCGCCGCCGACAGGTAGCAGGCGACGCCGTCGACATCCGGGTCGTCGAAGGCCTGGACGACGATCTTGTTGTCGGGGCCCAGCACTTTGAAGGTGGTGTTGACGCTGCCGATATCCTCGGCCCGGGCAAGGCCCAAGGGCAGCAGGAAAATTGCGGATGCCAGGATCAGGTTTTTAGCGGTAATGGCTTCAACTCCGGGTTGGGCGGCGGCGCCAGCTTCTCTTCGTGGGGGAGGAGAGCCGCGTTCAGCTCGCCGCCGAAGATGAAGATGATGGCGCTGACGTAAAAAAACATCAGGGTGATGACCACCCCACCCAGGCTACCATAGGTTGCACTGTAATTGGCGACCTTGCCGAAATAGAGCGTGAGCACACTGGCGGCGACGATCCAGGTGATGGTCGTCGTCACGGCGCCCGGCAAAATCTGCCGGATGGTCAGCTTCGAGTTGGGCAGCACGACATGGAGGGCCACGACCAGCGCCGCCAGCGCCAGCAAGGTCAAGCCATAGCGCGCCAGATGGATCAGCTCTTGGTCGGTGGCATCGATGAAGGTGAACTCGGCAACCAGCTTCAACAGCCAGGGACCGGCGATGATCGCCAGCGAACTCAGCATGATGATGATCGAACCGACGATGACGATGACGAAATCCTGCGCCTTGCGCCACAGCAGGGAGCGGTGCTCTTCCACCCCATAGGCGAGATCGAGCGCCAGCCTGAGCGCCGCGACGGCCGAGGACGCGGAATAGAGCGACAGCGCGAGCCCGATGGTCAGCAGGCTGCCGCTGCGGTTCTGGATCACCTCGTTGATCGCCGGCTGCAGGGTCGTCATCACCGCCGGCGGCGCGAACATCGAGATCGTGTAGAGGAAATTCTGGCCCGACTGAGTATCGCCGAAAAATCCCGCCACCGAGACCAGGAAGATCATGAACGGGAACAGCGACAGCATGATGGTGAAGGCGATATAGCCGGCGATTTCGAACCCGTTGCGGCACGACATGCCGTCGATCGCCGTCCACAGGATACCAAGGGGTTGGGGCAGCTTCATTTCCTGCCCTCCGCCACGGATTCGTCCAGCCGGCGGTGAAGGAAGGCGAGAACCGCCGCCTCCTCGGGCGAGAGTTTCGCCAAATCCTCGGCCAGGGTCGCGTCGATGTCTTCCTTCAGCCCCGCCGCCAGCGTCCCGTCCAGATAGGCGTCGAAAATGCCGGGATGGATGTAGCATTTCCGGCAGATGGAGACGGTGTTGCCCAGCCTGCCGGCGACCTGCTCGATCGCATGGGTGATGTTGCGCTTAGCCGCGGCCTCTGAATCGAATGCCTCGAATTCCTGGAGGGCAAGGGCGGCCAGCACCGTCCCGGCCCAGGTGCGGAAATCCTTGGCTGTGAAGTCGGCGCCCGACGCCTCCTTCAGATACGCATTGACGTCGTCCGAGCCGATGGCATGCCGCTCCCCGTCCTTGTCGATATACTGAAACAGCTCATAGCCGGGCAGATCGCGGGCGCGCTTGACGATGCGCGCCAAGGTCCGGTCCTTGAGGTCCAGCCGGCGCATCTTGCCGCTCTTGGCCCGGAACTCGAAATGGATGGTCCCGCCCTCGACCGCGACATGGCGATTGCGCAGCGTGGTGAGGCCGAAGCTGTCATTCTCGCGCGCATATTCGCGGTTGCCGATGCGGATGAGCGTGGTTTCCAGCAGCCGTACGATGGCCGCCAGCATCTTCTCGCGCGGCAGGCCTTCGCGCTTGAGGTCGCGCGCCACCCGCTCGCGGATCGCCGGCAGGGCCCGGCCGAAGGCGACCACTCGGTTGTACTTGGTCTCGTCGCGCACCGCCCGCCAGCCCGTATGATAGCGGTACTGCTTGCGGCCTCGCGCATCGATGCCGGTCGCCTGCAGATGGCCGTTGGCCGAGGCGCAGATCCACACATC
>Ga0268266_10000420_pt1 | contig 64525 bp, 51 predicted proteins | sample KBSS13metaG_FD_190356 | JGI IMG/M metagenome (GOLD analysis project Ga0268266, IMG submission 190356) | Switchgrass rhizosphere microbial communities from Kellogg Biological Station, Michigan, USA - KBS S1-3 metaG (SPAdes) (version 2) | ecosystem: Host-associated > Plants > Roots > Rhizosphere...
CCTTCCGCAGATCGTTTCCGGCGGTGATGTCATAAACGACTCCGCGCGCACCGTGCGCGTGCCGGTCAGGATGCTGGAGCACTATCACTTCCGATTGCGCCGTCCCGAGGAGCAACAGGGTGCCGGGCAAGGCAAGGCAAAGCCCGGTGACGTGTTCTCCGACCCGTCGAAGCAGCGCGGACCCGGCGAGAAAGGTCCGGGCGGGCAGGATGAGGGAGAGGTGCAACTCCTGCTCGAATTCAAAATCGACGACATTGTCGACTGGCTTTGGGAAGAGATGCAGCTTCCCAACTTGAAGGCGCGTGTCGGCCCGTCGGAGGAATCCGAATGGATCCGCGAGGGTTACGACCGTCGCGGCGCGCGCTCACGCCTGGACCGGCGCCGCTCCTTCAAGGAGATGGTCAAGCGCCGCGGCAATCCGGGCGCGACACCGACTTTCATAGACGATGACCTGCGCTTCCGGCAGCTCGCCCGCAGGCGTCAGCCCGCGATTCATGCCGTCGTGTTCTTCCTCCTCGACGTCTCGGGGAGCATGTCCGATCGCGATCGCAAGCTGGCCAAGACGTTCTTTTTCTGGGTGGTGCAGGGGTTGCGCCGCGAATACCGCTCGCTCGAGACGGTGTTCGTCGGCCACACGACCGAGGCCTGGGAATTTACCGAGAATGAATTCTTCCAGGTGAGCGGCACCGGCGGCACGGTCTCCTCGACCGGCTTCAACAAGGTGCGCGAGATCATCGACGAGCGTTACAACCCCGGCCGATGCAACATTTACCTTTTCTACGCCTCCGACGGCGACAACTCCGTGAGCGACGCCGCTGACGCGCGCGAATCGCTCTCGTCGATCGCGGAAGACGCCTGCTTCACAGGTTACGTGGAGGTTTCCTCCGGCCTGTCACGCCAACTGGCTACCGAAACGGGACGCTTGTATGCCGAGCTGTCCGCGGGTGGCCTGGCCGCGGGAAGCTACGCGCTCAATGACTTCGACGATGTGTGGGGTGCGGTCCGACATTTCTTTACGGCCGAGAGTCGTGCGCTCGAAGGTGGGTAGCTCAGTTTGAAACAGCGCATGGGGAACCGTACATGAGCGAGGATTGGCAGAGTTACGTCAGGCGCATCGAAGACCTCGCAGGCCGCTCCGGTCTCTCATTCTACCCGGTCGACTTCGAAGCGGTCCCCGACACCTTCATGATGGAGATCGCCGTCTACGGGCTACCCGTGCGCATGCCGCACTGGTCGTTCGGAGTGCGGTACATCTACCAACTCATCCAGCGCCACATGGGCAACTCGCGCCTCTTCGAGGTGGTGTTTCCCGGTAACCCGGGGCATGCCTACCTGGCCGCGAGTAACGGGCTCGCCGAGAACATTCTCGTCACCGCCCACGTGTTGGGGCACGCCGACTTCTCGCGCAACAACCTGCTCTTCCGGCGCTGCCAGGAGCAGGTGAGCGACAAGATCGTCGAGCACGCCGCGAATCACGCGCGCCAGATCCAACAGGCGATCGAGACCTACGGCATGCAGAGAGTGGAGGCCGTCCTGGATGCGGCCCTGGCCCTCGAGCAGCACATCGACGTCGACCAGTCTTTGCGCCGCGAGCGCTATCCCGAATATTTGTCGGACACCAAGCCGTTGGTGGACGACGACTTCCGCAAGCGCTTCGCCTCGCTCGATCCGACTGCCGCCAGCACGGGAGTTGAAATCAAGAAGCGCGCCCCGGTGCCGCCGCACCCGGAGCGCGACCTGCTGTGGTTCATCGCCAATTATGCGCCCGAGATGGAGAGTTGGGAGCGTGACATCTTCCTGGCCGTGCGCGAGGAGTCTTTCTACTTCTACCCGGTCTTCGCCACGCAGATCATGAATGAAGGCTGGGCCTCGTACTGGCACGCCCGCCTGTTGCGCGAAGCGAGCTTCATTCCGCAGCAGGCCTACGTCGACGCCATCAAGTGCCACTCGGACGTCGTGCGCCCGGTCGCGGCCGACCAACAGGTCGCTCTCAACATCAACCCATATCACCTCGGCTTCTCCATGTGGGAGAAGATCGTGGAGAAAGACGGGTTGGATACCGCCCGCGCCATCATGCAGCAGGACGATGATTTCGGCTTCATCCGCAACCACCTCACACGGGAGCTGGCGGAAGAGCTCGGCCTGTTCCGCTTCAGTGCGCGCAACGACGGCCAGGTGAAGGTGCTCGAAACCGACATGGGCGCGCTGCACGAGGCGGTGTTGAGTCCGAAATACAATTTCGGCGCGCCAATGGTGTCAGCCACCCATATCCGCAACGACGGCACGCTGGAGCTGACGCACGACAACAGTGTGGACGGCCGCGGGCTCGACCTGGAGCGCAGCCGCAAGGTGCTCGACTATGTGCAGCGCGTGTGGCGTCGCCCGATCGTCCTGACGACGGTCAACCAGGCTGGCTCGACGCTCGAGCTGACGGCGCCTTGATTATTGGCCGGAAGTCGCCTGCGGCGCTTCCGGCAGAGTTTGTCGCCCTGGCCTTCGGTTGGCGGCGGGCAAAAAGCGTGGTTTTTGCCCGCGAGGTGGCCTCCGCCTCGCGCGGAAGTCGACGCGCTCTCTTTCCGTCCCGGCAAAAAAGCGTGGGTTTGCCCGCGAGGTATGCCTCCGCCTCGAGCGGGAGTCGAGGGGCTCTCTTCCGTCCTGGCAAAAAAGCGTGGGTTTGCCCGCGAGGTATGCCTCCGCCTCGGGCGGGAGTCGATCGGCGCTCTTCCATCCCGGTAAAAAAAGCGTGGGTTTGCCCCGCGAGGTGGGCTCCGCCTCGCGCGAGCGCCGCGTCAGGCCTCTTACGACGGCGGATTTTTGTCTGGCTCCTTAGCGGGCTCGTCGCCCCAATCCTCTTCCTCGTTCGAGGTCACGATCGACACCGGGTCGCTGGCGGGAAAGCTGTCCGCCAGCGCCTCATCGAGCTGCCGCTGGATCTTCTGCCGCCGGCGCGCTTCATCCTGCTGAGATTCGCTCAAGATCGTCCTCCACGGAGGCTGGGCTGGCATCCGCCTCAACTCACCACTTTGTTTTCATCGAATACTACGCTTCCTCGCGACCCAAGATCGGGCGGCGAGTGCGGCGCCTTCGGGTCGAGATCGTCATCGTCCACGTCGTGCCCTTCGTCCTTCCCCTTACTGGGCGTGCCAGGGTTCGGCGGGCCACCCTCGTCGCCCTCCCGCGGTTTCCCCGCGGCCTTGATCGCCTTCTCGTCCCCAACTGGCGGGTCCTTTTCCGGGTACACCGGCACGTCGTGCGTCGGATCCTCCTGCGGAGGCGGGTCGTTCGGGTCTGTCTGGCTCATGCTCCCCTCCGAAATCGTCAAAGTCTTGCACGATCGGAGCAATGCATGTGCCGCCGCGCAGGAGTAATATTTTTGCCGCAGTCCATGCCTCCTGGAGAGCGTTCGCCATGCGATACACGACACAGGACATCCGGAACGTTGCCCTCGTGGGCTCAGCGGGCTCCGGTAAGACGTTACTGTTGGAAGCGCTGCTGCTCCAGGCCGGCGTGATCCGCAGTAAGGGCAACCTGCAACGCGGCGGTACGGTCTCCGACTTCGATCCGCAGGAGAAGCGGCTGCAACATTCCCTCGACCCCTGCATCTGCAGCGTCGACTGCGACGCCACGCACATCAATGTCATCGACACGCCCGGCTATCCCGACTTCCTCGGGCGCACGCTGTCGGTCCTGGAAGCCGTCGAGTCGCTGGCGGTCGTGGTGAGTGCCGTCGATGGTGTTGACACACTCACCCATCGGCTGATGGATTTCGCGCGCGACCGCGAGCTGTGCCGCCTCATCGTGGTCAACAAAATCGACTGCCGGGATGCGACACCGGAGCAGGTGTTGCAACAACTGCGGGAGGCGTTCGGCCCCGAGTGCCTGCCGCTGAATCTGCCTGCTGGAGGCGGCTCCGCCGTGGTCGATTGTTTTTTTCGTCCTGACGGCGATTCCGACTTCTCCTCGGTCGAGGCCGCGCACACGCAGATCGTCGACCAGGTGGTCGAGCTCGATGAAGACCTCATGTCCCTCTACCTGGAACAGGGTGCGGAGATCTCCCCGGAGCAATTGCACGACCCTTTTGAGCAGGCCCTGCGCGAGGGCCACCTGATACCGGTCTGTTTCGTCTCCGCCGAGACTGGCGCGGGCATTCCCGAGCTGCTGCGGATTTTCGAGCGTTTGATGCCGAACCCCACCGAAGGCAACCCCCCGCCCTTTTTCAAAGGGGAGGGCGCCAGCGCGCAGCGCGTGCAGGTCACGCCCGACCCCGACAAACACGTGATCGCCCACGTGTTCAAAACCAGCATCGACCCCTATGTCGGCAAGCTCGCCGTGATGCGCATACACCAAGGCACGGTGCGCGCGGGAAGTCAGCTTTTCGTCGGCGATGCGCGTAAGCCCGTCAAGATCGCCCACCTGTTGAAGCTGATGGGGAAGGAGACCGGCGAGGTCCCGGAGGCCATTCCCGGCGACATCTGCGCCGTGGCGAAGTTGGAGGAGTTGCACCTCGACGCCGTGCTACACGATTCGCATGACGAGGACCATTACCATCTGAAGCCTGTGATGTTCCCGCCGCCGATGCTCGGTGTCGCCATCGAGCCCGAGAAGCGCGGCGACGAGCAAAGACTCGCGGATACGCTGCACAAGCTCATGGCGGAGGATCCCTGCGTCCGCATCGAGCATCACCCGGCCGTAAACGAGACGGTGATCTACGGCATGGGCGAGTTGCATCTGAGAGTGTTGCTCGAGCGCATGACAGAGCGCTATGGCGTGCACATCAAGACTCACCCGCCGAGCGTGCCCTACCGTGAGACGATCACACGCTATGCTGAAGGCCATTGCCGCCACAAGAAACAAACAGGCGGCGCCGGGCAGTTCGGCGAGGTGTTCCTCAAGGTCGAGGCTCTCGACCGGGGCGCGGGATTCGAGTTCGTCGACGAAGTCGTGGGCGGCGCGATCCCCGGCCAGTTCATTCCCGCCGTCGAGAAGGGCGTGCGCCAGGTGTTGGTCGAGGGGGCCCTGGCGGGCTTCCCGATGCAGGATCTGCGGGTGACGGTCTACGACGGCAAACATCATCCCGTCGATTCCAAGGAAGTCGCGTTCGCCTCGGCGGGCCGCAAGGCCTTCCTGGAGGCTGTCCAGAAGGCGCATCCCATTGTGCTGGAACCGGTCATGCGCCTGGAAATCACTGCTCCCGCGAGCGCCATCGGCGACATCACCGGCGACCTGGCGACCCGCCGCGCCCGCATCAACGGGAACAGCACGCTCCCCAACCAGCGCGCCACCGTGCAGGCCCTTGTCCCGCTGGCTGAAATCTCCGAATATCAGTTGCGCCTGAAAGCTCTCACAGGGGGTGAGGGCGCGTACGCCATGGAGCTCAGCCATTACGACCCCGTCCCCCCTCGCCGCCAACAACAACTCGTCCAACAATGGCGCCCGCGGGCAGAGGCCGAATAGAACACTAGTCTAACCCGCAAGGCCCGGCGGTGGCGCACCCTCAAAGCGCCACCTAACCGGCTTGCCTCGCGGCCGAAAACCACGCTTTTCGGCCGCCGCCAAACGAAGCCACTCCGCTCAATTCTGCTGAAAGCGCCGCAGGCGACTTTCAGCCCATTAATCAGCGCGCAGGCGATAGCCTAGGCCCGCTTCCGTAACGATGTACCGTGGCTTGCGCGGGTCCGGCTCGAGCTTGTTGCGCAGATTCTTCACACACACCCGCAAGCTGCGTGTATCCCCCAGTCGCTCCGGCCCCCACACTTCGCGCACGAGTTGATTCTGAATCACGATCGAGCCGAGCTGCCGCGCCAGGGTCTCCAGCACCCGGTATTCGAGCGGCGTCAGGTGAATCTCACCCTGCGGGCCGCGCGTCTCACGCCTCTCCAGGTCCACTTGGATGTCGTTGAGATGGAGGACGGCGGCCTGGCCAGCGCCACGCACGTTGCGTCGTAGGGCCGCCCGCACTCGCGCCAGCAACTCGGGCGCGCTGAAGGGCTTAGTCACGTAGTCGTCAGCGCCCGCGTCCAGTGCCGCGATTTTCTGTTCTTCCATGGTGCGCGCCGACAGCACGATGATGGGGACGGGCGACCAGGCGCGGACCTTCTTTATGACCTTCAAGCCGTCGCCATCGGGAAGGCCCAGGTCGACGAGGAGCAGATCGGGCTTGTGGCTGCGGGCCTCGATCTCCGCGCGCATGGCCGTATCCGCTTCGACGAAGCGGTAGCCTTCGGCTTCCAACAACACCCGCAGTACGTTGCGGATCGCAGGCTCGTCCTCGATGACGAGGACCTGGTGCATAGCTTGGGTCACGCGGGCTCCTCGAGGGGCTGGTCCGCAGGGTCGTCGGTGGGCAGCGTAAACTCAAAGCACGCGCCGCCGCCTTCGCGGCGATGCGCTTCGATCTCTCCGCCGTGAGCGCGGATGATGGCCTGGCAGATCGCAAGTCCCAGGCCTACGCCCACTACCGAGCCCTCGTCGTTCCCGCGCTGAAACTTGTCGAAGAGGCGGGCCGGATCACCCGCCGGCAGGCCCGGCCCTTCATCCTCGACGCGCACCCGGACGAGACGGCCATCCACGAGCGCGGACACGTACACGCGGGTTCCGGGCGGCGTGTACTTGGAGATGTTGTCGAATAGATTGGAGAAGACCTGCACGACGAGGTTGGCATCCACGTGCACGGGCGGCAGGTCATGAGGGATCCGCACTTCAACCGGATGGTCGGCCAGCTTGGATTCGAGATTCACCAGGGCGGCCCCTACGAGGTCGTCGAGGGTCTGCCAGTCCCGTCGCAACACCATGTGACCCGACTCGAAGCGCATGAGGTCGAGGACGTTGGATACCAATTCCGACATCTCACGCGCCTTTGCTTCGACCGAGCGCGCGAGTGTTATGCGTGTCGTCTCATTGAGTGCTGTTCCATGTTGCGCCAGCGTACTGCCCGCGCCCGCAATCACCGCAAGGGGTGTACGCAGGTCATGGGAGATCGATGCCAGCAAGGTATTGCGCAGGCTCTCGCGATCGGCATTCAGGCGTGCGGCTTCGGCTGTTTCAGCCAACTGCGCGCGCTCGAGGGCGAGGCCTATCTGACTGGCGAATGTCTCGAGCAGATGCCGCTGCTCCGGTAAGAGAACGCGCCGCGGGTTGTAGGGCCGCACGGCAAGAACGCCCAGTGGCTTATCTCCTTCGCGCAATGGGACGTAAAGAGCGGGGGCTGCAGGTAACGTGTCAGTACCCAGGCCAGCCTGGCGACCATGGTCCGCGACCCACTGTGCCACCGCGAGATCGGCACCGTGCAACGATCCCTCGAGAGGTTCACCGCGCGGGTATACGAGCTTGCCCTCCGAGTCAGGCAGCAATACGACCGCCTGGCACTGGAACACTTCGGCGACGTGACTGACGGCCACTTGAGCCAGGGCCTCGATGCCTCGGGTTGCCACGAGCTCCCGGCTCATTGCATAAAGCAAGGCAGTTCGACGCTCGCGCGCGCCCGCAACACGGGTTTGCTGTCGCACGCTTGCCATGAGGTTCGCGATGACGAGCGCGATGATGAGCATTACCGCGAAAGTTACGAGGTACTGGACGTCGGAGATCGCCAGCGAGAAGCGCGGCGGGACGAAGAAGAAGTCGAATGCTACGACATTCATGGTGGCCGTCAGCAGCGCCGGCCCACGACCGAATCTCAACCCCGCGACCGTGACACCCAACAGGTAAACCATCACCAAATTCGAGAGCTCGAAGGCCGGGAAAATGGCGAACGCCAGGGCAGTACACAGCACGGTGGTAATCAGGGCATAGAGATAGCGATCCCAACGAATCGCCCCGAAGTTCTCACCCGGTACCTGGAACGGGGCAGCGGTACGCTTGCGCCGCTCCATACGGTCTTCAGCCACGGCGATCGTGATGACATCGAACGTGCGCGCGTGACTGATCAACTGGTGTGGCGTGGACGGGCCACGAAACCATCTGCGCCAGCCCCGCAACTTGGGGGCACCTACGATGACCCGGGTAGCGTTACGTGTTTGAGCGTACTCGAGTAGCACAGCGGCTACGGAAGGTCCATCCAGCGTTACGGTCTCGGCTCCGAGGGATTCGGCGAGTCGCAACACGTCAATGCGGCGATTTCGCTCCGCTTCGGCGAGACTCTGCAGCGATGGAGTCTCCACATACACAACCGTCCAGGCCGCATCGAGTGCGTCCGCCATGCGTTTTCCCGCCCGGACGAGTTGCTCGGCCTGCTCGTCGGGCCCGACCGCAACCAACACGCGATCGCCCGCAAGGCGGGCGCGCGCCTGATCGGCCGGCAGGGCGCGCGCAGCGGCCTCGACACGATCGGCGACCTTGCGCAGCGCGAGCTCGCGCAGTGCCATCAGATTCGGCGTGCGGAAAAAACGCTCGACCGCCGTGGCAACCTCGTCCGCGACATACACCTTGCCAGCGCGTAAGCGGGCAAGCAGATCGTCAGGGGGCAGATCGATGAGCTCGATGTCCACGGCTTCGTCGAAGACCTTGTCAGGAAGGGTCTCGCGCTGGCGGACACCGGTGATCTGGAAGACGAGATCGTTCAGGCTCTCGAGGTGTTGGACATTGACGGTCGTCCAGACATTGATGCCGGCATCCAGCAGCTCCTGGATGTCCTGCCAACGCTTGGGGTGTCGGGGGGCGGGCTCTCCACCGGTGACGTTGGAGTGAGCGAACTCGTCGACGAGGATGATCGCGGGCTGGCGTTTCAGGGCGGCATCGAGCGACATGAATTCGATCTCGATGCCGCGGTAGCGCACCGGCAGAAAGGGCAGCTGCTCGAGACCCTCGAGGAGTCGCTCGGTATCAACGCGCCCGTGAGGCTCGACATAGCCTACGACGACATCGGCACCGTTGGCGCGCATGTTGCGCGCGGCTTCGAGCATCGCGTAGGTTTTGCCGACGCCGGCGGAGGCGCCGAAGAAAATGCGCAGGCGACCCCGCTTGGCACGGGCCTCTTCGGCCTGGACTCGAGCGAGGAGTTGGTCTGGATCGGGCCTGACTTCATGCCCATTTGCGGGCGCATGTACCACTGATGCTGCTCCTGAGCGCCCGGCGCGGCGCGCAGGGAGTGCGAACCTCGCGATGTGACCGCGTCAGCTTACTTCAGGCCCTCGAGCGCGAGGTTGAGCTCCAACACGTTGACCCGGGGCTCGCCCAGTATACCCAGCCAGCGCCCGCGCGCGTGAACCGCAATCAGCGCCCGAACGGCCTCCGGTTGCAGGCCGCGTGCACGGGCCACGCGACCTGCCTGGTAGTACGCGGCCGCCAGGCTGATTTCGGGGTCTAGACCACTGCCCGAGGCGGTCACGAGGTCCACGGGGACGGGCGCCTTGTTGGTGGGGTCAGCGACTTTCAAGGCCTCGATGCGGGCTTTGATGCCGTCCGTCAGGGCCGGGTTGAGCGGGCCGAGGTTCGAGCCGCCGGAGGCCAGCCCGTTGTAGGGTTGGGGCGCGGTCGCGGACGGCCGACCCCAGAAGTGCTTCGGGTCGCTGAAGCTCTGGCCGATGAGACTGGAGCCCACCGGCTTGCCCTCCTTCATCAGGATGCTGCCACCGGCCTGGGTGGGAAACGCCGCCTGAGCGATGCCGGTGACCACGAGCGGATAGATGACACCGGTGATCGCTGTCAGGATCAGGAACAACACAATCGCGGGACGAACGATAGCAGTCATGCAACTCTCCGGAAGGATGCCGTCAGACGAGGTGGGTCATCACGAGCGCCAGGTCGATCAACTTGATCCCGGCAAAGGGAATGACAATGCCGCCGAGACCATAGATCAGCAGATTGCGACGCAGCAGCATGGCGGCCCCGAGGGGTCGGTACTTCACGCCCTTCAGGGCGAGCGGGATCAGGAAAACGATGATGAGCGCGTTGAAAATGACCGCCGCCAGGATGGCGGAAAATGGACTTGCCAGCCGCATCACGTTGAGCGCATTCAACTGCGGATAGGTCGTGGCGAAGGCGGCGGGAATGATCGCGAAGTACTTCGCCACATCGTTTGCAATACTGAAAGTGGTGAGCGACCCTCGGGTCATCAGCATCTGTTTACCCGTCTCCACGACCTCGATGAGCTTGGTTGGGTTGGAGTCGAGGTCGACCATGTTGCCGGCTTCCTTGGCCGCCTGGGTACCGGTGTTCATCGCCACAGCCACGTCGGCTTGAGCCAGCGCCGGAGCATCGTTGGTACCGTCTCCGGTCATGGCGACCAGGCGTCCTTCCGCTTGGTGTTTACGGATGAGGCCGAGCTTGGCTTGCGGAGTGGCCTCGGCGAGGAAGTCATCGACGCCCGCCTCGGCCGCGATGGCAGCGGCGGTCAACGGGTTGTCCCCGGTGATCATGACGGTCTTGATCCCCATGCGACGCAGCTCGCCAAAGCGCTCTTTGATACCGCCCTTGACGATATCCTTGAGCTCGATGATGCCGAGGACGCGCGAACCATCGCTGACCAGCAGGGGCGTGCTACCCCGACGTGACACGTCCTGCACTGTTGAGAGAATGCTCTTCGGGAATACCTGGCCCAGCGACTCGACATGTTTTTGAATCGCCGTGGGGGCTCCCTTACGGATCTGACGCGCGCCGATATCGACCCCACTCATGCGCGTGTGGGCCGAGAATGCAACAAACGTCGCCGCGAGTGAGCGCAGGTCGCGTTCACGGACGTTGAAGCGCTGCTTCGCCAACACGACAATGCTGCGACCTTCGGGTGTCTCGTCAGCGAGCGAGGCAAGCTGCGCTACATCGGCCAACTCCTCCTCGGTCACCCCGGGTGCCGGAATGAAAGTCGACGCCTGGCGGTTACCCAACGTGATGGTGCCGGTCTTATCCAACAGCAGTACATCGACATCGCCGGCCGCTTCGACGGCACGGCCCGACGTGGCTATCACATTCGCCTGCATCATGCGGCTCATGCCCGCCACGCCGATGGCCGACAGCAGGCCACCGATGGTGGTTGGAATCAGGCACACCAGGAGCGCGATGAGCGCCGTGATGGTGATCGGGGTGCCGAGCTTTGCGGCCGCCACGCTGTAGAGTGAGTAGGGCAGCAAGGTGACCGTGGCGAGCAGGAACACCAACGTCAGTGCGACCAGCAAAATGGTCAGGGCAATCTCGTTCGGAGTCTTCTGGCGCTTGGCGCCCTCGACCATGGCGATCATCCGATCGATGAACGTCTCACCCGGATTGGCCGTGATCCGCACAATGATCCAGTCGGACAACACCCGCGTGCCGCCGGTGACGGAGGAGAAGTCGCCACCGGACTCGCGGATGACGGGCGCGGATTCTCCGGTGATGGCGCTCTCGTCGACGGAAGCCGCGCCTTCGATGACTTCGCCGTCACCGGGGATGTAGTCGTCCGCTTCGATGAGAACGACGTCGCCCTTGCGCAACTGGTCAGCCCTGACGCGCGACACGCGGGAACGATCCGTGGCCTCGGCAAGCTTCTTGGCCGAGACGGTTTGTTTCAGGCCGCGCAAAGCGGCCGCCTGGGCCTTGCTCCGGCCTTCGGCGAGGGCTTCGGCGAAATTCGCGAACAACACCGTGAACCACAGCCAGATGGCGACATTGAGAATGAACCACGAGGGCGCTTCGCCTTTGCCGACGAGCGCCTGTACCCACAGGATCGTCGTGACGATGCTGCCGATGTAGACGACAAACATCACAGGGTTGCGCCATTGCACGCGCGGATCGAGCTTACGCACCGAATCGAGCAGCGCCGGCCCGACGAGGGCCCGGTCGAACATCGAGAGCTTGCTGGGCGTTACCGGTCGTGGCGCATGCGCCGTAGGTCCGTGTGCGCCCGATGCACCATGCTTTCCAATAGAAGAGTCGCGGATCAGTTCAGCCATGATTTTCTCAAGCGCCCCACATGACGAGGTGTTCGACTACCGGCCCCAGGGCCAGCGCTGGCACGAAGGTCAGCGCACCCACGAGGAGCACGGTGCCGAGCAACAGAATGATGAAGGTCGGTCCGTAGGTGAGCATCGTGCCCGCGGTGACCGGAATGCGTTTTTTGGCCGCCAGGGATCCGGCGATGGCCATCACCGCCGCGATCGGCCAGAAGCGTCCCAGCCACATCACGACGCCCAGTGCGGTGTTGTAAAAGGGGGTGTTCGCCGACAAGCCGGCAAACGCGCTGCCGTTGTTGTTCCCGGCGGAGGTGAACGCGTACAGGATTTCCGAGAAGCCGTGCGCACCCGGGTTGGCCACACCAGCCTGGCCTCCGGCGCTGCTCACCGCGATCGCCGCTCCCAGGAGCACGATGAAAGGCATGACCAGGATGGCGATCGAGCTCATTTTCATCTCGAACGACTCGATCTTTTTGCCGAGGTATTCGGGCGTGCGGCCGATCATCAAGCCGGCGATGAAAACGCCGATGATCGCGAAGATGAGCATGGAGTAGAGCCCGGTGCCCGTGCCGCCAAAGACCACTTCGCCGAGCTGCATGTTGAAGAGCGGCACGAGGCCCCCCAGCGGCGTAAACGAGTCGTGCATCGAGTTCACCGCGCCGCACGAGGTTCCCGTGGTGGCGGTGGCGAACAACGTGGAGGCCCCGATGCCGAAGCGTGTCTCCTTGCCCTCCATGTTGCCTCCCGGTTGCCAGACACTGGCAGCCTGGTCGACGCCCAGCGCGGCAACCCGTGGATTCCCCAGCTGCTCGTTGTAGGTGGCGGTGCACACAAGGAGGCCGAACAGAATGACCATGGCCGCCAGCACTGCCCAGCCTTGACGCGTATCCCCTACCAGCCGGCCGAAGGTGTAGGTCAGCGCGGCCGGAATCAGGGTCAGCGCGAGGATTTCCAGGAAGTTCGACAGGGGGGTGGGGTTTTCGTACGGATGGGCCGAGTTGGCATTGAGGAAGCCACCGCCGTTGGTGCCGAGCTCCTTGATCGCCTCCTGGGAGGCCATCGGGCCCATGGGCAGTGTCTGTTTCTGCGTAGTGGCGTCTTCGAGGACCGGGTTACCCGAGGCGTCCTTGAGGGGATTGCCGGCCGCGTCGGTCTTGGGGTTCTGGTAAGCGAGCGTTTCGATCGTGGTCACGTCTTTGTAGGCGCTGAAGTTCTGTACGACCCCTTGTCCGGCGAGCACTATCGCGAGGATCGTCGATAGGGGCAGCAGGACATACAGGTTCACGCGGACCATATCCGTCCAGAAGTTGCCGATCGATTGGGCGCTGTGACGGGCGAAGCCGCGGATGAGCGCCATGGCGACCACGATGCCGGTGGCCGCGGAGAGGAAGTTTTGTACGGTGAGGCCGGCCATCTGGGTGAGATAGCTCAGGGTCGATTCGCCCGAATACCCTTGCCAGTTGGTATTGGTGACGAAGCTGACGGCCGTATTGAATGAAGAGTCGGGCGATACGTTGGCGAACCCCTGGGGATTCAGGGGGAGCCACAACTGCAGACGCTGCAGTGCGTACACCGCGAGCGTGCCCAAGGCGTTGAACACCAGCAGCGCGACGGTGTAGCGCTTCCAGCCCATCTGGGCGGTGGGATCGATTCCGCTCGCACGGTAGATGAGACCTTCTATCTGCGCCCCGAGGCGCAGCGGCCAGATCGGCCGGCCCGGAAGACCCATGGGCCAGCCTTCCATCACATTGGCGATATAGGTGCCGAGCGGCTTCACGAGCAGCAGGAGCACGACCAGGTAAACGGCGATCAACGCCAGCGAGGCGGCCGTCATCAGAATTTCTCCGGTTTGAACATGGCGTACAGGAGGTACACACACAGGCAGAGGGCGAGGACGCCACTCACGATGTAGATGGCGTTCACTCGATACCCCCGAGGCGGGAAAGGGCTCGCACGATCCAATGCGTCACTGCGTAGAGCGCAATGACGGCGACGATGAAAATAGCGTCCACGGAAACTGTCCTGGCCCATTCACGGGCTCTTGGCCGGGGAGCGCAAAGTACTGCCCGGGGAGTGAGCGAGGCGTTAAGAAACGGGTCCACCTGCTCGAGGCCTCGAGCCCGCGGACGTGCGCGAATTCGGCACCGCTGGCGGAATCTTGGCGGGCGACGGGCGTGCGACGGGCTTCTAAGATTTGAAGAAAAGCGGGCGCGTCGCGATTCACCGACTCCCATGACGGGCGTCTGGCTGTTATGTTCGACGCACGCAATTACACATAAGTGGGTTCGACGCGAGAGACGACCGCACCTCGTTTCGCGTCACGATGAAACGGGCCCGCATGTGAGTGACGAACACGCCAAACGGGGTTTACACAGCAATGGATCTCTCTTCTCTCGGGTCGCTCATTGGCTCTCTTTCTCTCGATGACAGCTCGCTGGCGCTCATTGCACTGCTGGCCGGCATGGCCGGTGGCTGGGTTCTCACGAACTGGTGGGATCAGCAGCTGCGCATGAAGAAACTGAAGGCCAATCGCAAGCCGTAAGCGCTCTTCACCGGGCCCCGTTTTGCGCGGCCCGGGTGTTCCTTCCGTACCGCCAAGCCCGCGCCGGAATACTAATTGCTGCCCTCTCGCGTTTGGTTTGCCAAACGGCGAGGTAATTCAAGGGCATGCGGTATCTGGCACTCTGCACCGATTACGACGGCACACTTGCAACTGATGGGCGCGTCCTGCCCGAGACGGTCAGCGCGCTAGAGCGGCTGCTGGCTTCCGGCCGGCGACTCGTGCTCGTTACCGGGCGCGAGCTCGACGAGTTGCAGGAGGTTTGCCCACGGCTCGATCTTTTCGAGTACGTGATCGCCGAGAACGGCGCTCTTCTCTACAAGCCCTCGACCGGCGAGGAAACGCCCCTCGCGGCGCGTCCGCCGGATTCCTTTGTCAGCACTCTGCGCCAGCGCGGCGTCGGGCCCATCTCGGTCGGCCGCGTCATTGTCGCGACCTGGGAGCCGCACGAAACAACGGTGCTCGCCACCATTCGGGACTTGGGTCTCGAGCTCCAGGTCATTTTCAACAAAGGCGCGGTGATGATTTTGCCAGCCGGAGTGAACAAAGCGACCGGTTTGGCACACGCACTGGAGAAGATGGAGCTTTCCCCACACAACGCCGTCGCCATCGGTGACGCTGAGAACGATCACGCGCTGCTCGCATCGTGCGAGTGCTCGGCGGCGGTCTCCAACGCGCTGCCGACTTTGAAGACCGCCGCGGACATCGTTACGACCGCGGACCACGGCGCGGGGGTTGTGGAGCTCATCGATGAGATGCTTCAGGACGACTTGGCGTCGCGCGAGCCCAAGCTCACACGACATCACATTCTGCTCGGGACGGATGCACGGGGGGCGGAGGTCCGTATTCCGCCTCACGGTGAAACCGTGCTCCTCGTCGGTGGGACGGCCAGTGGGAAATCCGAAGCGGCGGCGGCCTTGATGGAGCGGCTTGCGGAGAAGGGCTACACGTTCTGCGTCATCGACGTCGAAGGTGACCAGGGACCCGTCGCTCACGCCGTCGCGCTCGGCAGCCCGAGTCGGCCGCCCACCGCGAACGAGATCGTGAAGCTCTTTCGCGGGGCCGATAAGAGTGGTGTGATCAATCTCGTGGGGCTGTCGGGTAGCGATCGCGTGCCGTTCCTGAAAGACCTCGCGCCGAAGCTCACGGAGTTGCGGGAGCACCTGGGGCGGCCGCACTGGACCGTCATCGACGAGACACAGGACCTGTTGCCGGCCGACAGTACCGCCACGGATCTGCTGCCCCTGGGCGCTGGCGACAGCGTTCTACATATCACGACACGGCCCGGACTGGTTGCTCGCGAGGTGTTGCGTGCGACGACGCTTTTCATCGCGCTCGGTACCTCGGCGCAGGCGTTGCTCGAGGAGTTTTGTCAGGCGAGTGGAGTTACGCCACCGGCAACGAAGCTTTCCGCGGGAAGCGACGACACGGCCCTGGCGTGGCGACCCGGAAGCGCCAACGCGCAGCCCGGGATGGGCCAGCCGTTCCGAATCAACATTGCATTGCCACAAAGTGAATCAGGTCGCGGAGCGAAGACATTGCGGACCGGTACTCCACACCGCTAGATTTCGCACGGTGCGCCGACGCGCTCGAGACGTTGCGTGCGGCGCGTGAACTGTGACCGATGCACTGTGATCCAGACAGCGAATCTTGAATTGAATGCGTGCAGCCGGAGCCATTTGTCGCAATCCTGTAACGAGTCGCCGGCATCCTTCGCGCTGCCGGATCGAGTCTCAACCAACTTGAAGGCCGCAATGATGCAATCGAGCCCCTTGGCCATCGTCACCATGCGACGCGACCTGTCGGCGCGCTACGCCTCCACCACCCGCCAGTGGCTGGCGGCGCGGAACGCGTATCGCCGCCTGCATGAGCAGCCGGTGAAGAACATCATCGCGCTCCGCGATGCCGCGCAGCGCCTCGACCAGCTAGACCGCGGACGCGCCGCCCTGCTGCGCGACCTGAAGGCTCTGTCGGACTGATGTAGTTTCCGCTGGCGGTTCCTTCGTAACCGCCCTCGCCCCCGCCTCGCTGCGGCGGTTGGCCCATTGACGGACCAGTTCACTGGTAACTGGAGTCCGATTCGGGCGAAACTTCCCCCATGCAGCCGCTCTCAAATCCGCGTCCCCTCCCCGTTCAACACTTTCGCAAGATGCACGCCGTCCGTCCGGGCGAAAGCGTCGCCGTTGTCGCGCCTGCCGGTCCGTTTGACCGGTCATCCTTGGAGGCTGGAGTCGCCGTGATCGGCGACCGCTACCGGGTGCGTTATGACGAACGCATCTACTCGCGGCATCGCTATCTCGCGGGTGACGACGATCGGCGCTTCTTGGAGCTCACCACCGCGTTGAGCGACCCTGAGATCAAGGCCGTGTTCTGCGCGCGCGGGGGATACGGGGCTATGCGCTTGCTGCCTCGGCTTGAAGCGTGGCGGGGGGCGCAGGGTGCGGGCGGCGCTGGGCCTTTTTCGATGGCCTTTGCCAAGCCACTGATCGGGTTTTCTGACATCACGGCGTTGCATATGTGGTTTGAGAGCAACGGACTAGTGAGTATCCACGGGCCCGTGCTCAGCCAACTCGGGCGGCTGCCTGCCGGGAGCGCCTCGCGTCTGTATTCGTTGCTCGAGTCGACGTCGCCGGCGGAGCCGTTGGTTGGTACTGATACCTACGTGGGCGGTACCGCGGAGGGGCCGCTGCTCGGCGGCAATCTGTCGGTCTTCACGCGCTTGCTGGGGACGCCGTTCATGCCGCCCTTGGATGGCGCCATCCTCATGTTCGAAGACGTTTCGGAGCAGCCTTATCGGCTCGACCGGATGTGGACGCATCTCGAGCTCGCGGGCGTGTTCCAGCGGGTCAAAGGGATCGCGCTGGGCGAATTTATAGGCTGTGAGCCGCGTGATGGGGGGTTCACGGCTGCGGAGGTGCTGAGCGAGCTTGCGGCCGCCTCTGGGCTTCCTTGTGCGGCTGGGTTCCCTATCGGGCATGGGGACGACGTCAACGAGCCGGTGCCGCTGGGGGTTCGCGTGCGGTTGGATGCGGATGCGAAGCGGATCACATTCCTCGAGGGCGCTGCTACCTAACTTAATGATTGTCCAGCGTGCGTTTGATCACGGCTGCGCCGCCTTCGATCATGGCGGTGAAGTCGGGTGCAATGGTGTTGGGGAGTAGATCCGTGATCCACACGAGGGTTGTGCCCTTGCCATCCGCGCTTGGGAATACCTGGAATGAGGCGTTGTGGTGGGTGGCCATCCCGCCCACGACTGAGTAGGCGAGTCTGCGGGAGTCGTTGTCGAGGGTGACGATCAACTCGCGGGCTACCACGCCGTTCGCGAAGGTCACGATTCGGGCGGCGCCGCCCTCCTCCAGGCGGGTGTCGGTGACATAGCCGGGGGCAAGTCGTTTGTGGATGGCGCCTGTGTCGCGGATGACGTCCCACACGTGGTCTGCGGGGGCGGTGGTATGGATTTGCTTGCGGATGGTGGCCATGCGGGTTTTGTCCTCCGGTGGGGAGGTGCCAGCGTAGGTGCGGGGCGGCGGGCGGACTTGGAGAAAATTGCGGTGAGTGGCGCGCGCTGCTTCACCGGGTGCACGCCAAGCGTGGCCCCGCGCGCGGGCACCGCGGCGTCGTGCAAGCGCCAAGCGCGCGTGTTCGCGCGCCATCGCCGGTCGATGCGGTGCTCGCAGTTTCGCTTGAATTTATTTATCATTTTTGATAAATATTAGCGAAACCGATAACCATGGAGACCTGGCCATGAGCAACGCGGCATTCCCACGGCCCCCGTTCATTCCTTCCCTGGTCTACAAGGACAATCGTGCGGCGCTCAAATGGCTGCAAAAGGCTTTCGGGTTCGAGCCTTCCGAAGTCCTCACCGACTCCAAAGACAACATCGTGCACGCGGAGATGATGCATGACGGCGGCGTCATCATGATCGGCAACGAGTTCCCCGCGTGGGCATGGGCCCGCAGCCCTAGCTCGGTAGGGGGCACCAACACGCAACGTGTGCACGTGCGCCTGAGCAAAGGAATCGACGAGCACTGTGAGCGCGCGCGCCAGGCTGGCGCGAAAATCGAAATGGCTCCGGCAACGCAGTTCTACGGCGACCGTACTTACATGGCGATCGACCTCGAAGGTCATCACTGGACGTTCGCGCAATCGGTCAAGGAAACCACGTTGGCTGAGATGGAAGAGGCGACCGGCTTCAAGTTCAAGCCGCTGACGTGAGCGCCGTTCACGAAATCGACCGCACTCTCGCCGCGCTGGCGGACCCTTATCGCCGGCGCGTCGTGGATCTTCTGCGCGAGCGACCACGTCGGGCCGGGGAGTTGGCGGAGGCTGCGAAGATCGCCTTTCCGCTGATGAGCCGGCATCTGAAGACGTTGCGCGAGAGCGGGTTGGTCGAGGAGGATCGGGACGAGTTCGATTCGCGGGTGCGCATTTATCGATTGAGGCCTGAGCCCATGACCGATCTGAAAGCGTGGTTGGAAGAGACCGAGGCGCTGTGGGGTCGGCAGCTCGCGGCCTTCAAGGCTCATCTGCAGAAGAGTCGGAAATGACCTCTTCGAAGGTGTTTCTTGCTCTGCGCGTGCCGGCGGATCCCTTGCGTGCTTTCGAGGTGTTCACGCAGGAGATCTCGCTTTGGTGGCAGCCTAGCGGGCTGTTTCAGGTGAGTGCTGCTGGGGATGGGCGGCTGGCATTCGAGCCTGGCGTGGGTGGACGGTTGGTCACGACGTTCGCCGATGGCTCAACGTTCGAGATCGGGCGGATCTCGGTGTGGGAACCGGGGAAGCGGTTGGTGTTTGCCTGGCGGCAGGCTAGCTTCTCGCCGGAGCAATCCACCGAGGTGGAGGTGGGGTTCGAGGCGGTTGGCGATGAGACTCGGGTGTCGATCGAGCATCGTGCCTGGGACACGATTCCGCGGCGGCATGCCGCGCGACATGGGTTTCCGGAAGCCGTCACGTTGCAGCGGTGCTCGGATTGGTGGCGCGGGTCGCTTCATGCATTGAAAGGGCTGATCGCAGAACGCCACTAGCGTCGTGCCGCTAGCGGCGCCGGGTCCCATGGCCGCACAATCCGGCACCACAGGCGGACAGGAACAGGGGCCCGTTTTATGACGGGGCAACCATGGCAGATGACTCAAGTGCTCCACCTCCTTTCGATCAGGCGATCGCTGACGGATGCCTGGGGAAATACATTCTCGTTGGGGTGACGTACCTCGACCATCAAGGGCGGGAGACGCGTCACGCGCAGTTTCACGGCGTTATCGAGAAGGTCTCGCCGGATGGGATCACGGTCAGCCTGCGTGGAGTGCACGAAGGTCAGTCGTGGACCATGCCGCCAGACCTTCGGGCGATTTCCTCGGCTGGACCGGGTGTCTATAACTTGCGCAGCACCGGCGAGCGCGTGGAAAACCCTGACTTGTTGGCTACGTGGACGATCCGGGAGCCGGCGCCGAAGCACCAGGTGCCTATCCCGTAGGCGCGGTACAGGGCACTTAGTCCGGCGGATGGAGGGGCCCGCGCTCACCTCAACGGGATCCATTGTGCGGCCGCGCACGGGCCGTTATGCTCGAATTCGCCAAATGTGGCAATTGGCATTAAGATGAATGCCAAATTGCAGAGCAGGTAACCTACCGGTGACACCGAATGTCATTTCGGTCTTAGGCGGACAGCAGGTTTTCGGGACCCGTGCGGCGCGTGTGGACCTCCTCGATGAAGTCGAGCGGGGGCTACCCGTGCGCGCTTATGAGGTTGTCGCTGAAGCGTTGGAATTAACGCCCACCGAAGAAGACCGGCTTTTGCAGGTGAGCTTACGAACGCGGGCTCGCTGGAAGAAGCGTGCTCGACTCGATGCGGCCACTTCTGATCGTCTCGTGCGCTTGGCCCGGATTCTGGCTCTCGCCGTCATGGTCCTCGAGAGTCGTGATCATGCCGTGGCGTGGCTGCGCGAGCCGAGTCCGACATTGGGGGGACGCTCACCACTGGCAGCCGTCGCCAGCGATCCTGGAGCAGAAAAGGTTTCGAACATGCTCTACCAGATGGAGCATGGGGTCTATGCGTGACGTTGACGGTTTTTCGTCTCGGTAAACATCTTTATCGGGACCAACTGTTCAGCGGGCAAGGCGGTCTATATGCGAGCGGACGCTGGACACCGAGGGGCCGACCGGTCGTCTACACCTCCGCCAGCATCTCCCTCGCCGTTCTCGAGTACACCGTCAACTATCGTCGCCATGGCTGGGTTCCCGCCACGGTTCTAGGTCGAGCGGTAATTCCCACGAACGTGCGTGTCGATAGCCTTTCTGTCGATAAATTGCCGAGCAACTGGTTTGCCGCTTCAGCCCCTTCACAACTGCAAATACTCGGGGGCGATTGGCTGGAGCGCGGCGAAACTGCAGTGCTGAAAGTACCTTCGGCGATCGTGACCGAAGAATGGAATTATCTGATCAATCCGCTCCATACGGACTTTCGGAAGATCCGCATCAGCACGCCGAAACCGTTCAACTTCGATCAGCGCGTCGCACGGTCCAGAAAGCGCTGAGGCCAGCGCACCCCACTTCCGCAGGTATGCTGGGATTCCGAAGGCTACAACCCAATCGCCGCGCAGCATTGCACTACAGCGCGGACAACGTTGGATGCCGGCCCAGGGGCGCGGCGATTGCGAGGGTCCGTGGTTCGGGCATAGGATGCGACGCAGCGGCGGGCCTGTGGGAGCGCCGAGAAAAATAAACGCTCTGAACGAACAAGGGACAAGAAATGCCACTGATGCCACTCTCCAAACGACTCCTGGCGGAATTCTTCGGTACGTTCTGGTTGGTGCTGGGAGGCTGCGGCAGCGCGGTACTTTCGGCCGCCTTTCCCTCCGTAGGAATCGGGCTGCTCGGGGTTGCGCTCGCCTTCGGGCTCACGGTGCTGACCATGGCTTATGCCATTGGCCACATTTCCGGTTGCCATTTGAATCCGGCGGTCACCTTCGGGCTCTTTGTGGGCGGGCGCCATCCGGGTCGCGAGATCGTGCCCTACTGGATTGCGCAGGTGCTGGGGGGCATTGTCGCGGCGGGTCTGCTCCTGTTCATCGCCAGCGGCAATGGAAGCGATCCGATCGCGGGTGGATTGGCTGCGAATGGGGTCGGGGAGCACTCGCCGGGGCACTATTCGATGGGTGCGGGGTTTGTGTGCGAGATCGTGATGACCGCGGTGTTTCTGTACGTGATCATGGGCGCCACGGACAAACGTACGCCGGGTAATTTCGCGCCGATCGCAATCGGGTTTGCGCTCACGCTGATTCATCTGATCAGCATCCCTGTGACCAACACGTCGGTGAACCCCGCGCGGAGCACGGGGCCTGCGGTGTTTGTGCACGGGTGGGCGATGGCGCAGCTCTGGATTTTCTGGGTCGCGCCGCTGATTGGGGGTGCGGTGGGTGCGCTTATCTATCGCGTGACGCGGGGGCCGGATGAGGGACCGACGCTGGCCGAGACGATCGGGACCTGACGGACAGGTCGCGGGCGCTGTGCTATCGCCGGCGCCCTGCCTAGCCCCAGAGAGTCGCCTTCCCTGCCCGGCCGCAGGGACTCGCGCTGCCTGCCGCTAGAGAGACTCCGCTCCGCGGCCCCAGGGCACGCATCGGCGGGCACTCTAGTGAACGATCAACTCTCCGCAGCGACGAAATCGCGAGCTTCTTTGGCAAGGGTGGGAGCCAGAGACGCTCGCCGCCGATGATGGTTCGCACTGGTCTTCCTGGTGGCCATGAGGTCATCCTCCGTTCGCGCCGGATTTTAGCGCTCGCCAGAAATCAACGAAACAACGCAACTTCATCGGGAGTTGGCGGCGGCTGGGGAAATACATGTGGAGGCCGGGAAGCGTCGGGGAGGCTGGGGTCAGGACGCGTTTCAGCTTGCCCGTGGCGAGGTGGTCTTGCGCGGTTCGCTGCAACACGTAGGCGAGACCCAATCCCTCCAGGGCGCATCCAACCATCGCGGCGGGATCATTCACTGTGACGGCGCCCCTGACTTCAACTTCAACAGTCCGGCCTTCGTTGAGGAGCTCCCAGCGGAAAATCGCGTCGGTGCTGGAGAAGCGGAAGCGAATGCACTCGTGTTGTGAGAGGTCCGCGATGGTCTTTGGGGTGCCGCGGCGCTTGAGATAGGCAGGCGAAGCCACGATGGCGATCGGCTCCTGGGGACTCAGCGGCACACTCACCATATCTTGTGCGATCGAGTCGCCGAGTCGGATCCCGGCATCCAACCCTCGCGCCACGATGTCGACGAAGGAGTCATCGAAGCAGAGCTCGAGTGCGATGCCGGGGTACTGCTCATGGAAGCGTGCGAGTTGCGGCTGCAGGACCGTGGCGAACGCCAACCGCGGCAGGCTGATTCGTAACAGTCCGGTGGGTTTCTCTGCCAGCTCGCGCACAGACTCCGTGGCTTCCATGACGTCATCGAGAGCCGGGCCGACGCGGGCCCACAGGAGCTCGCCCGCCTCGGTGAGCGCTACGCTTCGCGTGGTTCTATTGAAGAGCCGCACGCTGAGGCGTGCCTCGAGCGCTTTGACTCCTTGGCTCACGGCCTGGGGGGATACTTCGAGCTGGGCCGCTGCGGCGGTGAAACTGCGCGTCTGGGCAACCGCCCGGAAGGCCACGAGCCCGTCTAGCTGGTCGATCCTCATATTTATCAATTTAAAATTGATAACGGATCAAGATTAAACCGCTTTTTCGATAGGACGCAATCGCCCAAAGTGGCAACCGGAACGCGGCGGAGGGAATCCTTCAGACGCGCCTGCGGCGCGACACGGGACAACCACACCGATAGCGTCAGCCACCACCCTCGCAAGGAGATCTCGATGAACCGCATGCAGTACTTCACCTTGGGTCACTCCGGTTTGCGCGTCAGCCGCCTGGCGCTGGGGACAATGACTTTCGGTACCGACTGGGGCTGGGGCGCTGACAAGAACACCGCACACGAGCTGTTCGATGCCTACGTCGAGCGCGGTGGGAATCTCATCGACACCGCGGATTTGTACACCAATGGAGTCAGTGAGCAATGGGTGGGGGAATTCGTTCGCGAGCGCAAGCTGCGTGACCGCGTTGCGATTGCCACCAAGTTCACTTTCAACGCTGACCCGACCAACCCGAATAGCGGCGGCAACGGCCGCAAGAATATGCTTCGCGCGGTCGAGGGCTCGCTCAAGCGGCTCAATACGGACTACATCGATCTGTACCTGATGCACGCTTGGGACATGATCACTCCGGCCGAAGAAGTGATGCGCACGTTCGACGATCTCGTGCGGTCCGGCAAGGTTCGTTATGTCGGTCTTTCGAATGTGCCCTCCTGGTACGCGAGCCGTGCACAGACGATTGCGCAACTGCGCGCCATGGAGCCGCTGTCGGCCCTGCAGTTGGAATACTCACTCGTGGAGCGCTCGCTCGAGAACGAGTTCGTTCCGCTGGGGCAGAGCCAAGGTATGGGGGTGATGGCGTGGAGCCCCCTGGGATCGGGCCTGCTGTCCGGAAAATACAAGCCGTCGCAGTCGCAGCAGTTCGGGGAGGGGCGTCTGCAGACGATGCGCGGCTCGGATAATGCTGCGTTCCAAAAGCTGACTGAGCGCAATTTTGCAATTGTTGCCGAGTTGGAAGCCGTGGCCCGGGAAGTGGAGCGCAGCATGGCGCAGGTTGCGATCAATTGGGTCGCGGGACGACCCGGCGTGGCGACGGTGTTGATCGGGGCGACCCGCAAGACGCAACTCGATGATAATCTCGCGGCGTTGGATTTTGAGTTGCCCGCAGCATGGCGCGCGCGGCTCGACACGGCGAGCGTGCCGGCGGCGATCTCGCCTTACACCTACTTCACGCCGTCGATGCAGGCGATGCAGACCGGTGGGGCCGTCGTGGGGGACAAGCCCGCCAGCTACTTCCGGCCTGTGCTGATTGATGCCAAGCCGGCTGGTGTGGAATAGGACGCGCCGCGCCACGAAAGAAGGCGAAACCGCCAGTCCCGAGACCCGCCCACCAGCCGGCGGTAGCGCGCTGAAATAGAAAGACCGCCGGAAGCAAGTTTCGCCGCGCGACCGGGCGCCAGCAGTGTTGGCGGTACTGGCAATGCACCCTTCTGCGCCACAAGTCTGCCACTTTTTGCCCACGGGGCCGCCATAAGTGGCGGGGAGACTGTCGACTCAAACAATTGCAGACGGGAGTCGGGTCATGGGGCGCAGTTTGGGGTGGAAGGTGGCGGCCATCATCGCACTATGTGTGCTGTTGCTGGTTGGGTTGCAGTGGATCGGGTCGGTTGTTACCGAGCGACAGGCGCGGCGGGACGCGGTGGTGAAGGACATCGCGGAGAGCTCGAGCACCGAGCAGCGGCTGGTGGGGCCGATTCTCGTCATCCCTTATGAGAAAACGGTGCAGGAATGGTTGGATGATCCGCAGTCGGGGCGGCATACCGTCACCAGGCGGGTCACCGGACAGGTTTTGATTCTGCCGGAGACATTTCGGGTCGATGGCGAGATGCCCACGGAAAGACGCGCGCGTGGGATTTATGAGGCTCGGCTGTATCATGCCAACCTTAAAATACACGCGACGTTCGATGTACCGCTGCACTACGGGCTGCAGAGCGATTTGACGGCGTACCACTTTGGTCAGGCGTCGATCGCAATAGGGCTCTCCGACATCCGTGGCATCGAGAGTACGTCGCAGGTCACTGTAGACGGGACGCCGGTAAAACTTCAGCCCGGGACGACATCAACGCTGCTCGGTGGGGGACTACGTGCGCCGTTTGCTACTGTTGATGCTGACCACGTAGCGCACGTGGATTTCGCGATGGGTCTTGGGGTTCTGGGAACCAGCGAATTTCACGTCATGCCCGTCGGGCGCGAGAGTCAGGTTTTCCTGCACTCGAACTGGGCGAACCCGAGCTTCGTGGGGCAATACCTGCCCTTGCGCCATGAGATCAACGCGAAAGGGTTCGACGCGCAATGGTCCACGTCGTTCTTCTCCACCAATCTGGAAGAATCGCTGCACCGTTGCGGCGACAACAACACGACGGCCTGCGAGGAGTTCAACAGCCGCATGCTGGGTGTGAGTTTCGTGGATCCCGTGGATCAGTATCTGAAGACGGACCGCGCCATCAAGTACGCGTTGTTGTTCATTTTCCTGACTTTCGCCGGGTTCTTTCTCTTCGAGGTGTTGAAAAGGCTGGCGGTGCACCCGATCCAGTACGGGCTGGTAGGGACGGCGCTGGCACTCTTCTACCTGTTGCTGTTATCGCTTTCGGAGCACGTCGGTTTCGGGATCGCTTACGCCATCTCCTGCGCTGCCTGTGTCGTACTGATTGGATTTTATGTTGGCGCTATTTTGCGAAGTGGCTGGCGCGGTATGGGCTTTGCGGTGGCGCTTTCCATGTTGTATGGAACGCTTTATGCACTTGTTAGCGCGGACGACTACGCACTGTTGATGGGGTCAGCCTTGCTGTTCGGGCTGTTGGCTGCGGTGATGGTCCTCACGCGCAAAGTTGATTGGTTCGCGCTGGGACGGCGCGAAGAACAGGCGTGATGGCCTAGGAGCCGGAGCGGGCTGCGGCGACGAGTGTTCGGACGTAACCGACTACGCCGAGAGGCAATGTGAGGTTGCGTGACAAGCGCCACAGCCGAAAAGCTGAGAGTACCGTGAGGATGAGCCGGGGCAGGATGATATAGAGGCCGGCGGTCAGGGCGATGAGATGCACCCAGATCGCCGGCTCTCCAACACCCGAGAGCGAAGGAGCGCTCCAGCGGAGCTTCTCGATGTCGTCGGCGGCGGGAATGTAAGTGCCCAATAGCAACGACGCGGGGGCGTACAGCACGGTCAACAAGGCGTGGGCGGCTTGTGAGCCTATGGCACCCCCACCTTCCCAACCGGCTGCAGAACGGAGGACGAAAGCGCGCAAGTAGTAGGCAGCCATGAGGCCTAGCGCGGCGAACACGGCGCACAGATGCAACAGCCGCCGCGCTCGCACGAAAAATAGCGGTTGGGCGAGATCCCACCAGTCGGTGGCGAAGCGGCGCAGGCCGGGGGCGAGCGGCGCGTTGAAACGGGTGGAGTGCCCCAGGAGCTTGTCGATGCGGCGGCGGACCCAGCGGGCGTAGAAGCGACCGAACCAGGAGGGTCCGACGAGGCGCAACCCAACGGCGGTTGGGCCCGTTAGGGCGGTCAGGGGCACGCCGACACCGTCCGGCGGAGAGCCAACAGCGCGGCCGTTGGCGGAACCGCTACCGCGGCCGGCCGCGGAGCCGGCGACGCCGGGCGGTACCGAGCCGCTAACTCCGGCAGTCCGCGAGCCGACCGCGCCAGCCGATACCGAGCCAGCAGCTCCGACAGATCGCGAGCCGATGGCGCCCGGCTGCACTGAGCCGGGATCCGCGGCTGACCGGGAGCCGACCGTGCCAGGCGGCACCGAGCCGGCAGCTCCGCCGGTGCCCGAGCTGACGGCACCAGGCGGCATCGATCCGGCGCGTCCAGGCACCGGACCGGCAACTCCAACTGTCACTGAATTGTTGGCTCCGGCGGCGGTGCTTTCGATGCGGCTCTTGCTGTAGCGCATGCCGAGCAAGATGTAGACGAGCAGATTCCAAACCAGGAGCACCACGAGGGGCGCGGCGAAGATGTTGATTCCGCCGCGGGCGCCGTCAAAGAAAGAAAGGATGGCGCCAAACACAAAAGCTAACACCAGCATGCCGCGGTCGAGGGACGTGGCGCCGCCGGCAACATCGAGCACGTGGTCGATTCCGGGAGAGCGGGCGCGCAGCGCACCCACCAGCGCGTCGGCGCGCCGGATCAAAAACCATTCGGTGGCCGAAGACAGTGGCGCTTGCGCTTGGGTTTCGACGCTGGGCGGGTTGTTTCCGATGACAGACCGGGTGGCCTCGGTGCGCTCCGCAAGAGGTAACGCTTCGCCGTTGCGATCCGTTTCTTCGATCGCCTGGATGAGAAGGACCTTACGGAGCGCGCGCTGGTGCATCAGGAGCCTGTCTGGGCAATAAGCGCCGTAGCGAGGGCGTCACCCAGCGAGCAGATTGCGGCGATCGTTTTCCGAGCATAGCGGGGACTATGTAAGGGAAACGATCGCCGCAAGCTGCCGCTGGGGGGCGACCGCAGTAGGTGATTATTGCCCAGACAGGCTCCTAATCGAGGCGTCGCACGCTGACCGATAGCAGTGCGCCGCCGTCGTCCCGTTCGACGCCGAACTCGATGGGTCGGCAACAGACCTGGCAGTCTTCGATATACGCAGGCTCGTCCGCAGTCAGGTCAACGCGTGTTTCCAACCGCTCGCCGCAGTACGGGCAGCGCACGGACACGAATTCCTCCGGCAGTAACCGCCCCGCTGCCCCGGTGCCGGGCTCATAGACCGGCTCGAGGCCGTAGAGCTGGTCGATGCTGCGGGAGTCCAGGCTGCCGATCCGGCGCCTGAGCGGCTCGAGCTCCGCGGCTTTTCTGCGTTTCATCGCGCCATTCTACGCGACGAGCCGTGCAAACGCTTCCCGGGAAACCCGCATCTATCCGCGCGTGCTTTGGAAAAACCCCGCGCTGATGCGCCTCGAGGAGTGATCATGAAATCGACTATTGGCAAATGTTACGCGCTTGCCGGAGTGGCCCTGCTCGCCGCCTCGCTGACAGCGAACCTCGCCTCCGCGGCGACTCCCGACGAAGGGCCCAAGCAGAGTGTGGTGAAGTACTCGGATCTCGACCTGTCGCGACCCAAGGATGCTCACCGCCTCTATGGCCGTATCAAGCGCGCCGCGCGCCAGGTTTGCGACAACAATCCGTCGTCCGATCTGCGCCTGCTCAAGGTATACGAGTCGTGCATGGCGAGAGCGGTCAACGACGCCGTGGAGCAGGTGCAGTCGGCGAAGGTGGCCGAGATTCACCAGGCCGACATGCGCTTTTCAAGGAACTGAAACCGGCCCGTAACTCTCGCAGAGCCTGTCTGACTAACGGTCGCCGTAGCGAGAGCGCCCCTCCTACAGCTTGTAGGCCCGCTTCGGCAGGTTGTAGGCGAGATCGGTTGCAATACGGGCCGCATCGCTCTCATCGAGACGATGCTCGGCAACGAGTCGGGCCAGGAAGGCACAATCGACACGACGCGCCACGTCGTGTCGAGCCGGGATCGACAGGAAGGCGCGGGTATCGTCGTTGAATCCGACGGTGTTGTAGAAGCCGGCAGTCTCGGTGGTTTGTTCACGAAAGCGCAACATCCCCTCGGGACTGTCATGGAACCACCAGGGAGGACCGAGCTTCAAAACGGGATAGTGGCCGGCTAGCGGGGCCAACTCCCGACTGTAGGAAGTCTCATCGAGGGTGAACAGGATCAGTGTCAGGCGAGGCTCGTTGCCAAAGCGGTCCAACAACGGCTTGAGCGCCTTGACGTATTCAGTTGACATGGGGATGTCCGCGCCCTTGTCGCGGCCGTACTCTTCGAACAGCCAGCGATTGTGATTGCGGAAAGCGCCCGGATGGATCTGCATCACGAGGCCGTCGTCCAGGCTCATGCGCGCCATCTCCACCAGCATCTGGCCCCGAAACAGCTCGGCGTCCTCCGGGGTAAACGTGCCGGACAACACGCGTGCGAACAGGCGCTCGCAATCGGGCTCGTCGAGGTCAGCGGTCCGGGCTGTTGGATGACCGTGATCTGTGGCGGTGGCACCGGCGCGGATAAACTCGGAGCGACGAGCCCTGTGAGCCTGCAGGTAACCGCGCCAAGTGCGGACGTCTTTGCCCGTGAGTTGCCCGAAGCGCTCGAGCGCGAGGCGGAACTGTTCGTGCTCCGGGTCCACGACGGCGTCGGGCCTGTAGGTCGTGATCACGCGACCCTGCCAACCGCTTTCGCGGATGCGGCGATGATGCTCTAGCGTGTCGACCGGGGATTCGGTCGTCGCGAGCACTTCGATGTTGAAACGCTCGAACAGCGCGCGAGGCCGGAATTCGGGGGTGGCCAACGCCGCAGCAATCACGTCGAAGTAGTGATCGGCCGTTGTTTCATCCAACACAACGTCGAGGCCGAAGACTTCGGTGAAGACGTGATTCAACCATAGCCAGGAGGGCGTGCCATGGAACAGGTGGAAACGGCCGGCGAACAGGCGCCAGGCCGTGCGGGGATCGACGGATGGGCGTCCGCGCCGCGAGCTCACGCCAAGGGAGTCGAGTGAGATCCCCTGGCTGTAGAGCATGCGGAAGAGATAGTGATCCGGGGCCAGGAGCAACTCGGTCGCGTTGCCGAAGGGCTGGTCATCGGCGAACCAGGTGGGATCGGTGTGTCCGTGGGGGCTGATGATGGGGAGTTTGCGAACGGTCGAATAGAGCTGGCGGGCGATCGCGCGCACGGAAGGGTCCGCGGGGAAAAGGCGGTCTTCGTGAAGAGTGAGTTTTCGTGGCATGGCCATATGGTAACCGGTGTCATCGAGGTCGCGCCATGTGAATGGATAGCGGCAATGGGCTGCGATGACCGCTAGGGTCGTGCGCTGCAATGGTGCGCTGGGTGCGGCGTGGCGCTGCGCCGCAGCCGGGGGCGCGGAGGATGGAGCCTGGCCGTGTGCCTGTGCGCGATGAGCACTCGCTTTGCCGCGCGCCAGGGCATAGGGGCGTGTGGTGCAGGGCGAGCTAAGGGCCTTCGACCTCGTAGCCTTGTTTGCGGAGGACCGCGAGGGTGCCCTTGTCGCCGAGGAGGCGGTCCATCGACTGGACTGCGAGGGTGGATCGATTGTGGGCGAGTGCGTCCTGGACGGCGAGAAACCAGTCTTCCTGGGCGCGGTTAATGATGTCGCGAACGCGGTCGGAGGTCGAGACGGCTTCGATGCAAGCCGTGCGGTCATCGGGATGATTGAGCTTCCGCAGCGTATCGACATCACCGAGCGCCCAGGCGCGCGCCCGCGCCTGCATCGGGCCGATATCCGTCTCGATGCGGCCGACGACAGCCTCGAGGCAGGCGATCTCGCCGTTCAATGGCGTCTTACCAACATCCTTCAGCACATCGACGGGGTGCTCCACTCTCAACTTGTCCTGGTGGATCTTCACACCCTGCTTGCGCGCGAGCTTGAGGACGGTGCGTTGCACCTCGTTGTGCAGCGTCAGGCCTGAAGTATCCAATGCCTCATCGAGCAGCCGCTCCGCGGCAAACCCGGGACGCAACTCGTCGAGCTTGGAGTCCTTCGGCGCGTAACGGACCTTCAGAGCCGAGAATCGCTTGTACAGCTGCGGGGGCAACACCTGTTGCAGGTTCATGCGGTCGGGGCTTTTCTGCATGCTGCGCCACTGTATCCAGACGCGCAGTAGCGTGAACGGGTTCGAGCCGATGCCGAACGCCGGCCATGCCGGTACCACTTCCTGGCTCTGTTGCAACACGGATTCGACCGCGTCGGATTGCCAGACCATTTTCTTCGGCAGCGGCGTTACCGTGCCCAGAATCCACAGAGTGTGATCGCCCTTGTGGATCTTCCACAAGCGCGGCCCCTCGTGCTCGCCCGTGACGACGACCTCCTCCATCGGAGCGTCCGCCGGGGAGGTGTTAGCCGACGCCGGGGCGGGCGCGCCTTGGCCGGTAGCCGGCGAGGCAGGAGCATGAGCCGCGGCGGGAGTCACGGCGGCTGCGGCCGAAGCGATCACTCCGAAGCTTACGCACAGCATAGCCAGCGCGAGCGCGCGAACCCGAGCGATTTGAAACACGAAAACCACTGTCACGCTCAGTCGTTCGACGGCCCCGAGTTGGGCACGACCGAGGTGGTGGAGTCATAGACCCGGGTGAGCTCCACTTTCTGCAGCTCGAACGGTCCGATGCGAGTCTTCACAACGAGCTGCTTCCCGTCGGGTGAGAGTCCATATTGCTCGACGATTTCGGGGCCGAGTTGCGGCCGGACGTTGATCACGTAGGCCTTGCCGTCCCAGCCGGATGCCTGGTCGGCAACGCCGTTCTCGGAAGAAACGACACTGTGTCCGCCGGGTGTATAGCTGCGTTTGTAGTTTCCGTAGTCAAACGACACCTGGTCGGGTGATTGGCGGATCGTTAGGTAGTCGCTCCGCTGGAGCACCTCCCTCAACGCGTGCATCGTTGGCGAGTTCCGGAGCGAGTCCCCACCCGGGGTCAAACCAGGAGGCGGACCTTGTTGAACATATTCATCCGGCTCCGAGCTCGAGCCCGGACCTGCCCCACCACCCCCGCGGCGGCGTCCACCACCCCCGCCCCCGCTACTCACCGGAACCGGAGGGGCGTTCATGGCCCGACGGATTTTCTTGTCCGCCTGCGCACGCAGGGCGTCAATGATCTTCTGGGGGTCCTGGCTCGCCCCACGATTGAGCTTCCAGATCCCTTGCATCCGCACGCCGGGCGGCTCTTCGGAGTGGAGCCGGCCGCCGAAGCAGCCGGTCAACATCGCGGCCACGAACGCGGCGGCGCAAAAAATGGTCAGCGGTGCCTGGCGCATCCGCATAGTGGGTTACCCTTAATCTCGCTCGAATCAAGAATGCGCTTGCAACCACTCCAACGCGCCGGGAGTCTGCTGCCACACCGCGCGCATCTCGTCACGGTAGAGCCACGCTTGGTCGTCGCCCCCCACCTCTATTGTGCCTTGCGAGACCCGGGGCCGCCGTATCCGGGCCGGCAAAAGATATTGCGCGGTTTTAGGCAGATCCGAGCTCGCGGTATGTAAGGCACGCTCCGCTTCCTGCAGACGCCGCAGGCGCACAAGCGCCAACACGGCGCCAAAGCGCGTCTCCGGCGCAATGTCATTAGGATACTGTTCCGCGAGAGCGAGTGCCTTCTCATCGCGGCCCGCCCGCAGATACTCATTCATCAGCATGAACCGTACGCCGTGCTCGTCATCTCGGTTGAGCTCCAGGAGCGTCTCCGCGGTTCCCAGCGCGCTAACCCGCTCGTTTCGGGCCAGACGCCACTGCAGAGCCCGCATCAGCCCCCTTAACGCAATACGGTTCCGATCGATGACCCAGGGGAGAGCCGTCTTCGCCGACATCGGACAGGCGCGCGCCACAATGGTTTCATGGCGCGTCAGCAGGGGACCGAGCAGGAGGTCGTCGAGGCCTGGGGCATCCGCCTGCGGATGGCGCCCGATCGCCGTGGCCAAGTCGTCCAGGATGTCGAGGCTGTCGAAACTCTCGGGGTGCGCCTGCAAGTAGCCACACCAGCGGCTCTCGCTCGGCTCACCCCAGATCTCGTGCTCATCAAAGGGCTGGTCCTGGAGCAAAAACGGCTTCTGGAGCGGAAACACCTCGTGCCAGCCCCGCTCCGCCGCAGCAACTGTCTCCGGCGGTGTCAACACGAAGGCGCCATCACGTGAAGTCACTTCGTACAGCGGCGTGGGGCGATCACCGACCTTCTGCAGCCACTCGCGCAAATACCGCCCCGCGCCTTCGACGTTTATGGCGACTTCGCCGAGGGCCGTCAGCGGATCGGCAGCAACCCGCTGTAGAAATTCGACGCGCGGGTCGCTCCGGGAGGTCCCGACTCGCTTCAGCGCCGCCACCCAGAACGTGGCGCGCCGTCTCGCTTCATCGAGGCGGCGCTCTGCCACGAGCAGCTCAACTTCGAGGACCGACAGCGCTTCGGCGTGCGGATGGTCCTGCTGTGCCTGGCGGAATGCGCGCCAGGCACGCTCGTTTTCGCGCCGGTCCATGTAAATGGTTGCCAAGCGCTGCCAGGCTTCCGAGCGCAGCGGCGAGCGCGGCGCCTTCTCGGTCGTCATGTGCAGGAGTTTGAGCTTGCGCCGCGCGCCCTTGTCCGACATGCCGTAGGCATCGCACAGCAAGTCGAGGAGGATCGCGGCTTCCTCGTCGTGATACCGCTCAGGCATCACCAGCCGTGGCTCGAGGGCGGCAATCACCTCCGCGCGTCGATCCCGATCGAGCAGGTGGGCCGCGAACTCGATGAGCGCGGTCCGCGGCACCCGGCTGCCGGCGAGCAGGACGTCCCGCTCAGTCGGTTGGATGTTGGCGAGCACGTAGGGCCACAGCACGTTGGAAGTCAGGGGTGGGATTTCCGGCATGTGCTGGCAACAGTCCGCAAAGGCGAGCGCGGACCCGCAGGGACAATCGTCCGCCTCCGATGGATCCGGCATCGGTTGCGGCTTACGGCCGGCGGCATCCAACGGCAGACCATTCCACACCGCACGTGCCCAAGCAAATGCCAGCGTGCGGGCAAGCGTTGCATCCGCACTGACGGGAGACTGCTCGGTGGCGTAGCCGGTGAGGGACTGTTGCACCCAACGTAGAAACTCATCCGGGTCCGCCGCGCGCATCGCGATTCCGACGGAATCGGGAATCAGCCGCTCAAATTCCAGCAGTGCCGAGGTCTGTCTCTCGGTATGCATGGCGAGCGGCGGCGCGGTGGTTAGAGGACCCGCTCAGCCCGCGCTACTGCGCGAGGCTGCGGCCTTGGAGGCGAGCGATTCGATCACGGACCAGTCCTTTTTAGCCACGGCATCCGCGGGTGTCAGCCACGACCCGCCGGCACACAACACGTTGGGGAGATCGAGATAGGTCTTCACGGTGGCCTGCGAAATGCCGCCGGTCGGACAGAAGCGTGCCTCGGGAAACGGGCCGCCGAACGAGTTGAGCATCGCGATGCCGCCGGCCGCGCCCGCGGGGAAGAATTTGAAACACCGGTAGCCCGCCGCCAGTCCTGCCATCAACTCGGAGGCCGTCGCCACCGCCGGCAAATAGGGAATAGGACCGGTGGTCCCGGCAGCCAACAGCGCAGGCGTCGCCCCCGGAGAGATCGCGAAGGCCGCCCCGGCTCTCGCAGAGGCTTGCAAATCCGCCACCGTGAGTACGGTGCCGGCACCGACGGTGATTTCCGGAACTTCCCGCGCGATCACCTCAATCGCCCGCAATGCAACGGGTGTGCGCAGCGTGACTTCGATGACACGGATGCCTCCGCGCACCAACGCTCGCGCCAGGTCCGCGGCGGTCGCCGGATCGTTGACCGTGACCACCGGCATGACCGGTGACAGCCGTAGAAACTTGTTGATCGCATCACCAAGGTGGGTCATGAACTTCAGCGCCTTACCGTAAATCCCGCATCGAGAAGCAGATTGTGCACGTCCGCGACGCCGATGAGGTTGAAATCTCCAGGAATCGAGTGCTTCAGACAGGCGGCGGCCAGGCCGAAGTCGATGATCGCTTGGGCTCCGAGACCCGTCTCGAGACCATGCAGGACCCCGGCTGCGAAGGCATCACCGCTGCCGATCCGATCGACGATGCGGCCAATGGAATAGGTGCGCGTCGTCCACAACCCGTTGCGTGTCATGAGCTTGGCGGCGAGGTCGTGGTGGTCCACGCTTTTCTGCGTGCGCACCGTGGTCGCGATCCGCTGAAGGTGGGGAAATTGTGCCAACGCCTCGGTCGCAGCCGCCTCGAAGCGCTCGTGGGCTGGTCCTTCCATGAAATCACGGCCCAATATCAGAGCCATGTCGCGCTCCTCCGCGAAGAGGAGGTCGGACTCGGCGATGAGATCACGCAGAATGCCGCGCGCGTCGCCGCTCCAACGCTCCCAGAGCTTCGACCGATAGTTACAGTCAAATGACACCGACCGTCCCATCTCGCGCGCCATCCGCACTGCGCGCAACGCGGCTTGGGCCGCATCAGGACCGACGGCGGGTGTCACCCCCGACACATGTAGCCAACGGACTCCCGAGAGAATTTCACGCCAGTCCATGAGACCGGCAGATGCCGCGGCAAATGCCGAGTCCGCCCGATCATATAGCACCTCGGAGGGACGGTGTCCCGCGCCGATTGTTAGAAAGTAAAGGCCCATCCTGCCGGGACCTGTCTGGATGGCCTCCGTGCGGACACCGTGACGTCGCAACTCGCCGATGCACGCGCGTCCCAGCGGGCTGTCAGGAACGACGCTCACCATGAGGGCCTTGTGTCCAAACCGCGCGAGGGACACGGCAACGTTGGCTTCTGCCCCCCCTATGTGCACGTTCAACGATCCGGACTGCAACAGCAACTCATTGTTGGGCGCCGAGAGTCGCAACAGCAACTCGCCGAAGCAGGCGACGCCGGAACTTTGCATGTGTGTTTCCTGCAACAATTGAGGACCCCGAGCCAACGCTTGCGGTGCCGCTCGCGCGCCCGACGCGCGGCGGCACGAGAGACTGTCTGAGCAATGAGCGCCGTAGCGAGGGCGACCCTCAGCGAGCAGCTTCCGGCGATCGTTACGCGCGCATAGCGGGTACTATGTAAGTGTAACGATCGCCGGAAGATGCCGCTGAGGGGCGGCCGCAGTAGGCGATCATTGCTCAGACAGTCTCTTAATCTTTGTTCGCTAGTCCGTCATAGGCCCGGGCCAGGGTCTCTCTGAAGACCGCGACCCGGACCAGGGTGGCCGGAAAGACCTGCTCCAGCGACAGGAACGCCGGAAGATCCGCCGCGGCGCGGTTCTGACACGCGCGACCGATCTCGAACAGTCGCTCGGACACGGGGTCCACCACCCGCTCGCCGCTCACCGCGCGGCGTCGCACGAACTGCATCCAGGCCGCGACCGGCAGACACAGGCGCTCGATGGAGCGGCCCGCTTCGAGATTGTCCGTGATGGTGCCCAACAGACGGAAGGGCAGCTTCTGCGAGCCATCCCACGCGATCTGCGCGAGGGCATGGCGGATTTCCGGATTCCGGAACCGCTTCAGAATGGCCTCGATGTAGGCCAACAGGTCCAGCCCGCGGGGCGCGCGCAACGTCGGTCGGATATCTTCCGTCATCATCGCAACGACCAGGGCACACAGCTTCTCATCGCGCATCGCATCCGCGACCGTCTCGTGACCGGCGAGGAGCCCTAGGTAAGCCAGCGAGGAGTGAGCGCCGTTGAGAAGGCGCAGTTTGGCCCGATCGTAAGCCGCGACGTCGTCCGTCAGGGTCACACCCGCTCCGGCCCAATCCGGGCCGCCGGACTGGGCCCCGGACTCCACCACCCACTGCACGAAACCTTCGCGCTGGACTGGCCAACGGTCCTGCAACAGAAGAACGTCATCGACCCGCTCGCGCAGTGCTTCGGTAGTCGCAGGGGTGATGCTATCCACCATCGTGCGTGGAAAGCTCACTTTGTCCTCGATCCAGCGCGCGAGGCTGGGGTCGCGAAGCTCCGCGAGCTGACGCACCGCACGTCCCAACCGCGCTCCGTTATCGACGAGGTTGTCGCAGCTAATAATCGTCAGAGGCGAAACACCCGCAACACGACGACGCTGCAAGCCATCCACGAGGTAACCGATCAGGCTGCTGGGAGACTGGGGCGAGCGCAAATCGCGTTGGATGTCGGCGTGGGTGACGTCGAGGTCGCCGGCGCCGTCCAGGCAGTACCCTTTTTCCGTAACCGTGATGGTCACGATCCGCGTCATCGGAGCGCTCAAGCGCTCCAGTACCCGTATCGGATCCTGCGGCGCGACCAGGATCTCGCGCACGGCGCCGATAACCTGGTAGGAAACCGTCTCGTCGAGCGTAGCCAGTGTGTACAGACCGTCCTGGGGCTCCAGCGCGTCGCGGACGTCGGAGCTCCGGAGCGACACACCACAAATACCCCAACGTGGGTCGTGCGACAGCAGCTTGTCCACAAACCACGCCTGGTGGACGCGGTGAAAGGCACCGGGCCCGAAATGCACGATGCCGACGTCGAGCGCCGTGCGGTCGTAGCTTGGACGCAGCACCCGCGGGCCGACCCGGGCCAGGGTCGCCTGAGAGAGGAAATTCACTGGGGACACCGGTGTCATTTAAAGACGTCGGGCTCCTTTTGTCCACCCGTCTTTGGCGCGTAGACTCTGCGCCCTCGTAGGGGGAACGGCTTAGGGCCCGGGGCAAGAATTCCGCATGGCAAAGGTCAAATCGTCCGGGGGCGGCAAGGGGGCTGCTGGCGCAACCCCTCCAGAGGCGGAGCCGGTCAGCGACTGGGTCCCGGGACAGCGGGCGACCATAAACGACATCGCACGCCTGGCGGGCGTTTCGAAGAAGACGGTCTCGCGGGTCATCAACCAGTCGCCGTTCGTCAAAGGCGAGACGCGCGCCCGGATCGACGCCGTCATTCAACAGATCGGCTACACCCCCGATCCGCAGGCGCGCGGACTGGCATTCCGGCGCTCGTTTCTCATCGGCCTGGTCTACGACAACCCGAACGCCCAATACATCGTCAACAGCCAGGAAGGCGCCCTGGATGCCTTGCGAGGCTCGGGCTTCGAGCTGGTGGTCCATCCGTGTGACCGTCTGAGCGAGGATTTCGTGCCGGGCGTGCGCCGCTTCGTCGAGCGGCAGAAGCTCCATGGCGTGATTCTTTTGCCGCCCATTTCCGAGGACCAGACTCTCGCGCGCACCCTGCAGGAGATCGACTGTCAGTTCATCCGCCTGGCGTCCGTGCGGCTCGACAACATCTCGCGGATGATCGTGTCGAGCGACCGCGATGCGACGGCCGAAGCGGCGGCATACCTGGAAGCCCTCGGTCATCGCCGTATCGGCTTCATCGCCGGCCCTTCACACCACCGTTCTGCCCACGAGCGCCAGATCGGCTTCGTGGGCGCACTGGAGAAGCGTGGGGTCAGCCTGGCGCCGGAGCTGATCGTCGAAGGTGCCTATAGTTTCGAATCCGGTGTGGCTTGCGCGGAAGCGCTGCTCGCGCGGCGGCCGCGGCCGACCGCCATTTTCGCCAGCAATGATGAGATGGCGGCCGGGGTGTACAAGGCCGCGTATCGACTGAAGATCGCCATTCCCGAGGAATTGTCGGTTATCGGTTTCGACGACAGTCCCGTCGCCTCGCGCCTGTCACCCGCCCTGACCACCATTCACCTGCCGATACGGCACATGGCGCGTCTCGCGGCGTCCAAGCTCATTCCCGCGAGCTCACGGGACGAGGTCGAGGGCGGCGCCGTTTCCCGGATCGTGCCGCACCTGGTCGTGCGCGATTCGACGCAGCCGCCGAAGTAGACCAGCTCAGCAGCTCAACTGCGCAGCGCGCAGACCCAGGCGATCGCGAGGCTGGCCAGGGCAACACCGCCGGCCAGCCACTGCGGGGTCCGATCCAACACCCGCCGGCACCAGGGGAGCGCGGCGATCGCACCCAACACCAGGCCGACGACGAAGCCGGCGAGGTGGCCTATCAGATCGACATTCCCGGGGTTCGCGGGCCCCTGCCCCTCGTCCGAGCCGCCGCCTGAGCCTGTCCAGCCGAGCAGGATGACCCCGGCAACCAACGGTCCCCAACGACGCGCCCAATTCAACGGCCACCGCAAGCGCTCTCGCCACGAATAGGCCGACATCAGGCCCAACGCCGTGAACACGGCCGTGGAGGCCCCTACGGCCCGATGATCCGGCGGCCCCGTGAATCCCTCGAACAGGTTGGCCAACGCGGCACCGGTGACAATGAGGAACCAGGCACTGCCGACGCCGATCTGCCGGGCGGCGAGGTAACCAAACCACACTCCGGCACCCAGGTTGGCTACGAGATGAGCCCCGTCGACGTGGAGGGTGAGCGCGGTCCAGGCACGCCACAACTGGCCGCTGCGGACGCTCTCCGCATGGAGATCCGCGGTGTCGAAAGCATCGAGCCGGACGTGTCCGCCCGAAATGGCGTAGGCCACGGCCATCAGACACAGCACATAAAACAGGCTACCTACCCAGGCATTGGGATACAAACGCGGCGGTGGCGGCGGCGGCGGGGCCGGACGATTCTCGCTTTCGTACAAGCCAAGGTGAGCCACCGCTCGCGGCGCATCCGCCTCGCTCACCCAAAGAATGAAGCGCGCGCCCGCGAACGTGACCGCGCTCTCGATTCCAACAGCAGTCAACACGAGCGCGCGCTCGTCGCAGGGCCGGCGCCGCAACGAGCGAAACACCTCGACCAGAATCGGCGCGTCCTCGTTCACTTGCCTACCCGCCGCCCGCGCATCAGCCCTGTGGCTGTTGCCTGCGCAGATGCAACACCGCGAACAGCTGGCGCACCCGCTCCCCCACCAGCTCGTAGACGGCCTGGTGGGAATGCACTAAAGCATTGGGCGAAGGCACGAAATCTCCGAACTGCAGCTTCGCGGGCGCCGCGGTAGCTACCGGGGCGGCAGTCACCCGCAAGCCCGCGCCAGTGAACTCCTGCACTGAGCGCCATTCGTGGGTGGCCGTCGTCACCAGGATGATGTTGTCGATATGGTCGGCGCGCAGCAGCCGCGCCGAAAAACGTGCGTTCTCGAAAGTATCTCCGGACCTATTCTCGACCCAACGCGCGGTGATGCCAAAATTCCGTGACAGGGTGACTCGCATGGCCTCCGCTTCGTCGGACGATCCGCTAACCAACACGGGGAGTGAAGTCCGGCGCGCGACATACGCTCCGTACATGAGCCTCTCCAGGGTATCAGCCCCCGCGACCGGGCCAGCGTATTCAGGTGCGAAGCGCACGCTGCCACCCGCGAGAATCACGACCGCCTGCGCTTTGACGGGTTGCGAGAGATCCAGCGGCGGCAAGGGCTCGGCCAGCCGTTGCAGTGCGCCGGCCACCAACGGCAACGAGCACAGCCAGAGGCAGACGAGGCTGATCCAGGCTAGGGTCATGCCGAGCACGCGATGTCGTCGGCTCAACCACAACCCGATCAAGCCCAGGAGGACCAGTCCGGCGGGCGGCAGGACCAGGTTGCGCAAGAAAGCCTTGAGATAAACGAACATAAGGAGCCTGTGTGACTAATGATCGCCGTAGCGAGGGCGACACTCAGCGATCAGCCAAATCTTATGAAGACAAGGGGCGATCGTTTCCGGGCGTAGCCCGGGTACTATGTAAGGGAAACGATCGCCGGAAGATGGCGCTGAGGGGCGGCCGCAGTAGGCGAGCATTGGTCACACAGGCTCCTTAAAGACGAATTCGCTGCCAGACGCCGGAGCGCCACCGCACGAACAGCGTCGAGCCGAGCAGCATCAGATATAAAACCACGGCGACCCAGCCGCCGTAAGGACCCCAGCCGAACTGGGGCAGAAAGTGCACCCAGCCCTCGCCCGGCGCAAAAGTAAACGAGTGCGCCAGGGGCAGGAACCACAACAACGACACGGGCAAGACCAACGCCGCGGGCACGGCCACGTCGCCGGCCCCTCGCAAGCTCAGCGAGCTGCCGAGATTGAGTCCGTCAAAGAACTGAAAAGCCGCCGCCAACCACAGCAGGTTGGCGGCCAACGTCGCGGCCGCCGCGGCGCTCGGATCGCTTGCGTCCGTAAAGAACGGCAACACCCACGGACCGGCCAGAGCGAGAACCACGCCGATGGCACCCATGTAGACCGCGCCCAGCAGAATCACCCGGGTACCGACCCGCATCGCCCAGGCCCGATCGCCGGCTCCGATCGACTGCCCCACGAGGGTCGTCGCGGCCTGCGCGATACCGTATCCCGGCATGTAGGAGATGGAGGTCAGGACCGTGACCATCTGAGTCGCGGCACCGCCGATCGTCCCGAGCCGCACCTGCATCATCTGGAAGATGGAGAATCCCAACAGGTCCGCCGCGGGCATGATTCCCATCGGCAGCCCCAGTCGCAACTGCTGCAGCAGGCGGCCCGCATGCGGCTTCCAGGTCAGGTTCGAACGATAGTGGCGACGGTAGGGTGACCCCAGGAACAGTGCAATGCCCAACAACAGTCCGATGGCCTGCGCGGCGGTCGTCGCCCAACCGGAGCCGGCGACCCCGAGACCGAGTTGGAAAATAAAGACGTCATTCAAGACGATATTGACCACGGCCGTGACCGCGGTTACCACCACCGTGACACGCGGGCGGCCGACGCCATTGAAGAAGCCCAGGAGCGCCCACACGCCCGAGCCAAAAGCCGAGCCGGACACGCGCGGCATCCAGAATGCTGCGGCCAGATCGCGGATTTCCGAATCGAAACCAAACGGCGCGAGGATGAGTTTCCCCGCAGCGCCGATCGCAACAAACAACGGCACGGTACACAGCGTTGCCCACAACGCGGTCCACACCGCCTGCGAAGCGCGACGATAACGGCCAGCACCCTCCGCTTGGGCAACGATGGGCTGCACGGCGGAGCCGACACCACCCAGTATCAACACAACGGCGAGCACGAGCCACTGCACCGTCCCGACCGCGGCCAAAGCCTTTGTCGAGATATGGCCAATGAACCACATGTCGGTGAGATTCAAGACGATCTGGACCGCACTGCTCGCCATGAGCGGCAACGCAAGAGCCAGCACGGCACGCTGATCGACGTGAGCGCGACCCGCTGCGTCGAGGCGTTGTGCCGGCAATGCTCCGGAGATGCTGGCGGATGGGGTGATCAGTTCCATGGCTGGTGCTTGGGTGAGCCTTCTATTTTTGCACATTGGTCTTTACGGAGACGATCCCGCGCGGCACCTTAGTGCCCCATGGCTACCCGAAAGAAAAGCGCCACCGCGGGCGCGAAAAAGAGCGCGAAAAAAAGCACTGGCCGCCGCCAGGGCAAGCTGGCTCCTGGCGCGAAGGCGCGGGGACTCGAAGCCTCGCAGGTCGCGATCGCCATGGACAGCCCGGACGTCGCCGACCTCGCAGCGCTCGTGCGCAACGCCGGCGGTGCTCCGATCGGCGCCTATCACGAGCCCCTGGGCGGCAGGGCACTCATGCTCGCCTCACTGCCGCTCAGCGCCGTGCAGCCAACACCTTTCCAGCGCGATCTTTCGCCCACTCACGCCAAGCGCCTGGCGCAGAAGATTGACGAGACCTCGGCCTTTCTCGACCCGCTCATTGTCGTGCGCGGTGATGACGGCCGCCTGTGGACGCCGAACGGCCGCCATCGGCTCGCTGCGGGGAAAGTGCTCGGACTGCGGCAGATCACAGCCCTGATCTCCCCCGACGAGTCACTCGCCTATCGCATCCTCGCCCTCAACACGGAGAAAGCACACAACCTGCGCGACAGGGCGCTCGAGGTGATCCGCATGGCGCGCAGCCTGGCGGAACGCCAGAGCCAGGCGCGTGAGTCGCAATTCAGCGCGGAATTCGAGGCACCGGAGCTCCTCACGCTCGGTATCGTGTACGAGAAGGCCTCGCGTTTTGCAGGCGGCGCCTACAGCTCTTTTCTGAAGAAGGTCGATCGCTTCAGCGAGCGGACACTGCCGGTCAGTTTACGCGAGCGCCAGGACTATGCCTCTCGCTTATTGGAGATCGACGCACAGGTCAAACGGATCATCGCAGCCCTGCAAGCCAAAGGCTTCAAATCCCCATACCTGCGCAACTACGTCGCCGCACGTATCAACCCCGTGCGATTCCACAAGATGAAAAAAGGCGACACGAAGCCGCCCATGCCGATCGCGCAAGCCCTCACGCGCATGGCCGCCGCCGCCAAGGGTTTCAAACTCGAATCGGTGTCGAACCGCGACCTGGCGTGGGTCGCGGTCGGAGCGGGCGGCGGGGAATAGGCGACACGGGCCCCGCGCGAGTCGGGGATTCCGAACAGCGGAGCTTCTGTCACATGCAGCGGCGAGCGGCTGGCGGTGGTGCTACGCTCGGCCGCACTGAGCAGTCGGCAAAAAGCCGCGCCTTTTGCCCGGCCCGCGTAGGGCGCGGCAACGAAGCTGCTGTGCAAAAAACGCCGGCCCGTTGGGCTGGCCCATTTGGGCGGGGGCGCCCAGCCCGCAGGCGACTTTTTTCCAGATCAACGAGGGGCATTGATAGTGAGCACGACCACCGCCGATCCGCGCGCGACGATTTCCGCGGCTCCCATGAGTCTGATGCAGGTGATCGCGGTAGCGATCACGATCGGGCTGAACGGGCTGGATGGTTTCGATGTGCTCTCCAGCGCATTCGCGTCCCCGGGCATCTCCGCGGAATGGCACGTCGCGCCGGCCGCTCTCGGTATCGTCCTCTCGATGGATCTCATCGGGATGGCGGTCGGCTCCATCCTGCTCGGCGGCGTCGCTGACAAGATCGGACGACGCCCGACGATTCTCGGCTGCCTCGTGGTCATGACGATCGGCATGTTCATGGCCACCCGGGCGCAGGGCGTCGTCGATCTTTCGGCGTGGCGAGTGCTGACCGGTCTAGGTATCGGCGGTGTCCTGGCCGCCATCAACGCTGTCGCGGCGGAGTTCTCGAACGCGAAGCGCAAGAACCTGAGCGTCTCCATCATGGCGATCGGTTATCCGCTCGGCGGCGTTCTCGGGGGCCTCGTCGTGCAGAACATGCTGAAGACGCACGACTGGCGTTCCGTTTTCTATTTCGGCGCCGCGATGACCGCCCTCTTCATTCCGCTGGTGCTGATTTTCGTGCCCGAGTCCGTTCACTGGCTCACTCGTAAGCAACCGCCCGGGGCGCTCGAAAAGATCAACCGGACGATGCAGCGGATGGGGCATGTCACCCTGGCGGCGTTGCCCGTGCTGACGGCGGAAACGCGGAAGCGGCCGGTGTGGGACATTTTCAGTCCGGTCCTGCTGGCGACCACGTTGATCGTGGCCCTGGCGTATTTCTTCCACATCATGACCTTCTACTTCGTGTTGAAGTGGGTGCCAAAAATCGTGGTGAACATGGGCTTTCCCGCCTCAGCCGGCGCACACGTGGTCACGTGGGTGAATATCGGCGGGGCCTGTGGAGGCGCCACGCTGGGGCTGCTCGGCATGCGCTTCGGTATGAAGCCGCTGACGATCATCGTCATGGTCCTGTCGGCCGTGGCGGTGATGAATTTCGGGTTCCAGCCCGCCGATCTCGACCGGCTGTCATGGGCTTGCGCCGCCGCCGGCTTCTGCACCAACGCCGCCATCGTCGGGATGTACGCGATTTTCGCGCAGGTGTATCCAACACACGTCCGCGCGTTCGGCACCGGGTTCGCAATCGGGCTCGGCCGTGGTGGCTCGGTGTTGGCACCGATCGTCGCGGGCTATCTCTTCCAGGATGGTTACAGCCTGCCGGTCGTGGCCTCGACGATGTCGATCGCCGCCCTGCTTGCGGCGGGCGTGCTCAGCTTCCTGAAGGTCAAGCCTGACCGGACGGAAACCGACGTGGCGCCGACCGCGACGACTTCGATGGGCGGAGCGGCCGCGGCTAGTTAGGAGCCTGTCTGACCGATGATCGCCGTAGCGAGGGCGACCCACATCGAGCTGCCAAGTCTTATGAAGACCAGGGGCGATCGTTTCCCCGAGCGTAGCCCGGGGGACTATGTAAGCGAAAGGATCGCCGAAAGCAGCCGATGTGGGGCGGCCGCAGTAGGCGATCATCGGTCAGACAGGCTCCCGGGCGCCGCGCAAGACGTGACGCCGTCCATCCCGCTTTCGAGCCGGATGTTGGCAACACTCAACGCCAGGCGTCCCGAAGTTTCGAGGGCGAACGGCGTGGTCACACGACCGAGGTCGGCGCCGGCCTTGCCAAAACAAGCCAACGGCACCTTCAGGTGAGTCCACTGCCCGGCGCGGGCCGTGGACAATGCCTGCGCGACGGAAACGATACCCTGGCAGCCCGCTCCGCAGTCCATCCGTAGAGCGACCTTGTTACTGACCGGCGAATCCAGTTTATAGTCGAGCGCGAGCGAGAGTTGTCCGTTGGCTTCGCGCTGCAGGTCGATGGTCTCGTTGCTCGAAAGTCCTACCCACGCCGCACCCTCGCCATTCCAACGAATGAGGCGCGCGTCCTCCTGCGCGGCCTTGTCGGCGGCACGGATACTGACCCGACCATCGTCGGAGGCCCCAACACCGTGGGGCAACTCGTGAACTTTCCCCCCTGCCGCAAACCAACGCCAACCCGCGCCGGGTTTACCGGCGGCGAAGAAGACGCGGTTGTCGACCATCGCGACGTTTGAAGTTCCGGCGGCTTCGGGTAACGGTTGCAAATTGCCATCGTCACCGTAACGCAGGCCGTACCCCAGTGGAAACAGGGGGGATTCACCCGCGGGCGCCGACTTACCCACGAAGGCCACGGTCTGGAACGGCGTGCGCGGCCAGGAGAATGACAACTTACCGTGGAAGTCATAATGCACCGAGCCGTCCGCCTTCTTGAAGAGAACGTCGGCGATTCCGCCGCCCTCGCTTCCCGGCAACCACGCGGCCACGAAGGCATCGGAGGCGTTCAGCTCCGCGTTGACCCACAGGGGGCGCCCCGACAGGAATACCGCAATCACGGGAATGCCGCCGGCGTGCAGCTTGCGCAACAGGGCGAGGTCGGGCTTCTCACCGGGGCTGAACTCGGCCGTCGATATATCGCCCTGGAATTCCGCGTACGGGTTTTCGCCAAACACCACGACCGCGGCGTCGGGCCGGGTTTTGAAGTCGCCCGTCGGGCTGAGCTCGGCCGTCCCACCGGCGGCCGTCACGGCGTCACGGATCCCCTGGTAGATCGACTCCCCGTGCGGGAAGTCTTTGTTGGTTACGCCGGTCCCCTGCCAGGTGATCGTCCAACCCCCACATTGTTTACCGATGTTGTCGGCGCCGTCGCCGGCGACGAGGATGTGCGCGCGTGGCGAAAGTGGCAACACGTGTTGCGAGTTCTTTAACAACACCAGCGATTCACGTACCGCCTGCCGCGCGACCGCGCGGTGTTGGGGCGAACCCAACAGTTCGAAATGCCCGGCGTACGGGCGCGAGGAGGGCCGACCCTCCTCAAATAAGTGTGCGCGCAGTTTCACCCGCAGGATGCGTCGGACCGCATCCTCCAACCGGGTTTGTGGAATTTCACCAGAGCGTACCTGAGACAACGTGTTGGCATAGAGCTGCCGCCAGGAATCGGGCGCCATGAACATGTCCAGACCGGCATCGATAACAGCGGAACAACTGAAATTCGTGCATCCGGGCACTTGACCGTGGGCATTCCAATCTCCGACGACAAAACCGTCGAAGCCCATGCGGTCCTTCAGAACGTCGGTCAACAATTGCTTGTCCGCCGACATCTTCACGCCGTGCCAACTGGAGAAGGAGGCCATCACGGTCTGTGCACCTGCTGTGATCGCAGGCGGGTAACCTGCAGCGTGGATATCGCGCAACTGCAGCTCACTGGAGAGATTGTCACCCTGGTCTTTGCCGCCGGTCCCGCCATCGCCGACAAAGTGTTTTGGCGAGGCGATCACGTGCGCGGCATCGAGAAATTGCGGGGTTCCAGGCTGTCCCTGTAGTCCGAGCAGCACCGCGTCCGCATAGTGCTTCACGACCTGCGGATCCTCGGAGTAGCTTTCATAGGAGCGTCCCCAACGTATGTCCTGTACAACAGCGAGTGTCGGTCCGAAGCTCCAGTCGAGCCCTGTTGCACGCACCTCCAGTGCTGTTATCTCGCCGATCCTGCGCAGCAACTGTGGATCGCGGGCCGCACCTAACCCGATGTTGTGGGGGAAGATTGTCGCGCCCACGATATTGTTGTGACCGTGTACGGCGTCCGTACCCCAGATGGTGGGAATGGGATGCGGACCATGCGCTGCATCGAGCGATGCATCATAGAACCGATCCGCGAGGGCGAGCCACTTACTAGGCGGAGCGAACTCATCACCATCCGGCGAGGAGTTGCCGCCGTTCAAGATGGAGCCGAGGGCAAAGTGGCGCAGATCTTCGGGAGTCACGCTGGCGATGTCGGGCTGGACCACCTGGCCGACTTTCTGCTCGAGCGTCATACCCGCCATCAATGCAGTGATACGCGCTTCGAGCGCGGGGTCGGGGGCGAGCGCGACTTGGGGTCGCGGCCACTGGTCCGGATGTACGGCCCGGTCGGCGGCGCCCGCAGTGTGAATTGTTACAGCGAGTCCCGCGACCGCGGCTATGACCAACGTGTTCCTGGTTATGTCCATCACAGATTCAACCCATGTTATGGCTCGCGAGACACGCTTCGTCAAAAGTTTCCCCATGCCGTTGCAATAACCCGCGCGGCACCCCGGTCCGCTGTCCAGGGGCTCACGGGTCCCGGGCCGAACCGTCTTGATGTCCATCGTGAGAAAGCGCTGACACCGGAAGTCGTACCCGTCTTGGCATGGATTCAGGTCAGCATCACACGCTGATGACAGCGCTGTCAATGAACTAACCAAAGGTCGACGCACATGCTGGAGCCAATGACTGAATCCCTAAACCCTGAAGTTGCGGCGCAACATCACCGCGGCATCGAGTCGGCAGCGCAGCCGGCTGCTACGGCACTCCCCGACCTGTTGCTGGTCGAGCGAGCGCGCGGCAAGGAAATCCGTGCCTTCGAGACGCTGATGCGCCGTTACAACCAACGCCTTTTCCGCATTGCACGCAGCATCGTCCCGGATGCGGATATCGCTGAAACCGTTGTGCAAGAGGCCTATTTGCTGGCCTTCAGCGACATCGAGCGCTATGAGCCCACGGGCAAATTCGGCGCCTGGCTGGCCCGCCTCGCCTTCAACCAGGCGCTCGCGCTGCGCCGGACGGTGCGCCCGACTGCCGCGGCTACCGAGGTTGCCAGCTCCGAGCCCGCCGAAGGCGCCAGCTCGGCCACCGAGCCCCATGGCGAACTGCCGGCTTCGCGCCAGGTCCTCGAGCAGGCCATCGACACCCTGCCGGAGGTCTTCCGCACCGTCTTCGTGCTGCGGGCGATCGAAGGCATCAGTGGAATCGAGACGGCGGCTTGCCTCGGGATCAACGAGACGACAGTCCGTACGCGCCTCTACCGGGCGCAGCGCCGGCTGCGGATCGACTGGTCGCAGCATGCGCCCGCCGAGCGGAGTGAGTTGTTCGAGCTGACGGGCACCCGCGGCGATCACATCGTGAGCAGGGTACTGTCGCGACTGAACGGCACGCGGACACAGGCGGAAGGCTGACTAACCGATAGTCCTCACGCGCAGCGTGGGGATTTCCACGGTGTCATTCTGGTGCTTGTCCTTACCGGGCGAGCAGCGCACGTCGATGTAACCCGCGCGCAGGGCTGTATGAGGATCGACGGACATGAGCCTGAACAGCTCAGTCTGTCGAGCGGCTCGCGGCAACCCGCACCATCCCACCCAGGCATCGCGCCGTACTTTGGCGCGATACAGGGCCATGTCCGCGAGGTTGAGCACTTCCTCCCACGAAGCCCAGCCCGGCGCCTCGAAGACGAACGGATAGCACGCGAAGCCGATCGAGCAGGTGGTGTGCGCGGAGGCCGACTCCGAGACGCGAAAGCGCAGCTCGGCCGTCCGGATGCGGATTTCCTCGGCCAGGCGCGCGGCATCGTCGAGATCCGACAGCGCTCTGACGATGACGAACTCGTCGCCACCCCAGCGGACCACGCGGTCGGCGGCACCGAGGCAACGGCGTAACACGGTCGCGACGCCCTCCAACGCGATATCGCCGGCTTCGTGCCCGAATTCGTCGTTGATGGGTTTCAGGCGATCGAGGTCGACGAGCATCAGGCTCAACCGTTGCGGCTTGTCCGTGGCCTGGGACGCATCGACCTGCGCGAGCAGTTGCGGCATTGCCTTGATCAAGGAGCGCCGGTTACCCAACCGGGTCAGCGGGTCCGTCAGGCTCGCCTGCTCCAGGCGTGAGTTGACGACTTCCAACTCCGCGTTGCGCGCGGCGAGCTCGCGCGTGCGCATGCGGACTTCCTCCTTGAGTCGCTCGCTGTAACGGGCTTCGCGTTCGAGTGAGCGGCGATGCCCGGCCCAGCAAAGTGCGATGACCGCCGCAAACAGCAAAGCGTAGCCAACATAGGCCCAGTGGGAGAGCCATGCGGGCGGGTCGACGTCGAAAGGCAGCTCGAAGCCCGCTTGGTTCCAGACGCCATCGGGATTCGCTGCGCGCACGCGCAGGACGTAGTGCCCGTGGGCAAGGTTTGTGTAAGTCACACGATGCCGCGTCCCCGCGTGCTCCCAATCGCGGTCGAAGCCTTCGAGGCGGAAAGCAAACACGTTAGCGCGCGGGGCGGCGAAATCGAGCGCGGCGAAGTCGAAGCTGACGACGTCACGGTAGTGCAATCGTGGCATATTCAAAGGATGGGTCAGCGGCACGGGCTTGCCGGACTCGAGAACCTCGGTCAACACCACCGCTGGCGGTGAGGTGTCGAACGAGACGCCCGACGGATCGAAGACGTTGTAGCCCCTGGCGCCCCCGAAGAACAGGCGGCCCGTGCGGTCCGCGTAGTGGGCGCCGAAGTTGAACTCCTCTGCCTGCAGACCGTGGCTGCGGTGAAAGCTGTGGACTTCTCCGGTCCCTGGATCAAAGCGCGCCAGTCCGTAGTTGGTACTGAGCCAGAGCCGGCCTGCCGCATCGGCGTGGATGCCGTACACCGTATCGTTGGGAAGGCCGTCACGCTCGTTGAAATTGTCGAAGCGGATCGCCTCGGGGGCAGCGGCGCTGCCAACGACCCGATCGAGACCACCGCTGCGGGTACCGACCCAGACGGTACCGTGCGGGTCAACGTAGATTGAATAGACAGTGGAGCTGCCGAGGGAGCGCGGTTGATTCGCATCGTGCTTCAGGTGGAAGAAACGCTCCGTAACGGGGTCGAGGATGTCGAGGCCGCCGCCGTCGGTGCCGACCCACAAGCGGCCGGTACGGTCTTCCGCCAGCGCGGTCACGCGATTGGCGGACAGGGCGGTTGGATTGGCAGGATTTACGGCATCGGGTTGATAGCGTCGGAATAGACCGGTCGAACGGTCGAAGCGCGACAACCCGCCACCGTAGGTGCCGACCCACAGTCGGTTCGATGAATCCTCCAGCAGCGACATGACGCCGGGCGCGCCGAGGGTGTTGGGATCGCTCGGGTCGTGGTTGTAGGTCGTCACGGCGAGTGTTTGTGGATCGATGCGGTCAAGCCCGCCCGTCATCGTCCCGGCCCACACGGCGCCCTCGCGGTCCGTCAACAAACTCATGACCTTGTCGTCGCTCAACCCTCCAGCGCCGGCGTTGGCTCGCGCCCGGTGCAGGCTGCGCGGCCGGGCACCCCGGGGGTCCAGAATCGTAATGCCGCCTTCAAACGTCGCGACCCACAGGCGGCCAGCCTTATCCTCCGTGAACGCCATGACATTGCGGCTCGGCATCCCCTCCTCGGCGCCAGCGGAATGTTGGCCCAAGGACCACGTTCGCGGGTTCCAACGCCCGATGCCGCCGAACCGCGTACCGACCCACAACAGGCCGGTGCGATCCTCCTGTAACGTGAGGACATTGTCGTCCGGAAGGCTGTAGGGATCCGCAGGATCGTTCCGGTAGATATCGAATGAGTGGCGATCGGAATCCAACAGGGCGAGGCCGGCCGGAGTCCCGACCCACAGGCGCCCGCTGGCATCGAAGTGCAACGCACGCACCTGTTCGGCGGGTAAGCTGCGTGCACTGGCGTCGTGATGGAACTGGGAATGGCTGCCAGTCGTCGGATCGAGCTGTATCAAACCGGCACTGGTGCCGATCCAGAGCAGGCCGTCGCGGTCTTCCGCCAGGGCAAACACGGTGGCTGGACGCTCCGGCTCCAAGCCAACGTGCTGAAACACGCCGGTGGCCGGGTCGAGGCGGTCCAGGCCGGATCGGGTGCCGACCCAGATCGCACCGTGACGATCCGCGAGCAGTGCGAAAATCGAATCGTTGCTGAGACTGGCGGGCCGGCCGGCTTCGTGGCGGTAGCGCGCCAGTTGCCCGGTCCGGGGATCGAAGTGCGCCAGGCCCGCTTCGCGCGACCCGATCCAGAGCTGTCCCGCCCGATCGAAGCGGATGACGCGGATGCGGTCGAGACCTTGTGCGGCGGATTCGGCTACACCAGCCAGAATGGAATGAAATTGATGCTCTTGGGGCACGCGCCAGACGACCGCTCCGCCGTCGGTCGCTACCCATAGTCGGCCGGCTGGGTCGAACCTGACGTCCGTGATGAACGCATCAGGGAGGCCGCGAGTATCGCGAGTCTGGCGCAGGTGTTGGAACGAGTAGCCGTCGAAGCGATCGAGGCCGTCTTCGGTACCGAACCACATGAATCCTTGTTTGTCCTGGGCGATCGCCAGGATGGCCTGTTGGGACAGGCCGTCGTCGAGTCCGAGACGCTCGAAACGCATGGGCACCGCGCCGTGCGCCTCGCGGCCGCCGACGCCAACGAGGATCATCAGCAGGAGTGCCTTTGAGACTCGGCGCGCGCAGGCCCTGAATTCAGATGTTGCGATCCAGCGCTGCAACGGGGACATCCCGGCTGTTTGTTTTCAGTACGCGCGGGGATGCTAAAGATGAGCCCGGGAGCCGAGCGTGATTGGCTTCTCGTACGGCTGGATTCGTCGCAGTGCAAATGCTCGCGTGTCTTTGGTGCGGCGCGATAGAATGGCCGTTATGAACACTCTGGTGCGCTCGTTGCTGACTCTTCTGCCACTCCTGATGGTAGCCGTTGCAACTCCTGCTGCGGCAGCGTCCAACACCGTAGCAACCGGGGATGCGCTCGTGACGGTCGCGGAGCATTCGAAGTTTGTTCGCACCGGTCGATACGAGGAGGTAGAGCGACTTTGTGGTGCATACGCACACGCTTGGCCGGACAACGTCCGTTGCGTGAACTTCGGACGCACTCCGGAGGGACGGCCCATGTTGGCGCTGGTGGCTTCGCACAGCGGCACGCTGAGTGCCGATGCGGCTCACAAGCTGCGTTTGCCGGTGATGTTGATCCAGGGTGGCATTCACGCTGGCGAGATCGACGGTAAGGATGCTGGCTTCATCGCTTTACGGGAGCTTTTAGGTCGAGCGGATGCTCTGCAGAACTTCGTCCTGGTGTTCGTGCCGGTCTTCAATGTTGACGGGCACGAGCGGTTCGGTCGGTGGAATCGGCCCAACCAGGTGGGACCCGAGGCGATGGGGTGGCGCGGCACGGGGCAGAATCTGAACTTGAATCGCGATTACACCAAGGCGGACGCGCCGGAAATGCAAGCGATGCTGCGCCTGTTGAACGCCTGGGACCCGGTGCTGTATGTCGATCTACACGTCACGGACGGTGCGAATTTTCAGCATGACGTGTCCAATACGATCGAGCCGGTGTATTCCGGTGACCCGGGATTGCAGCCGGTGGCCCGGGCGTTGGTGACGCAGTTGAATGCGAAGATCGCAGCACAGGGGTCGCATCCGTTGGACTTTTATCCGGAGCTGGTGCACGACAATGATCCGGCCGCCGGTTTCGCCCGTGACGTGTATTCGCCGCGTTTCTCGACGGCGTATTGGGCGTTGCACAACCGGTTCGGGTTGCTTGTCGAAACTCACTCTTGGAAGGATTACGCCACGCGCGTACGGGTAAACCACAACATCATTGTTACGCTGGCCGACATGATGGCGCGCGAGGGGCTTTCGTGGAGGAAGCAGGCCCTCGCGGCGGATGAGCGGGCGGCGCAGCTCGGCGGGCAGACGGTCGCCCTGAACTTCGAGAACGGACCGCATGTCACGATGATTGATTTCCTGGGGTACGCTTATACGCGCTGGCACTCCGATGTGTCGGGGGCTATGGCGGTTCGGTATGACGCGACGAAGCCACAGGTTTGGCATGTTCCTTTGCGCGATACCATCGTCATCAAGACGAGCACCCGGGCGCCGCGCGGCGGGTACATTGTTACCGCCGCTCATGCCGATTGGATGGCGGCGAAGCTTGCGTTGCACGGCGTTCGGTTCGAAAGGCTGACAAGACCTGTTGAGCCGGCGGAGATGGAGACGTTTCGGGCGACTGGGGTGACGTATTCAAAGGAGCCGTTCGAGGGGCACGCGACGCTTGCGATCGAAGGCTCCTGGAAGCCGGAGCGGCGGTCGGTGATGGCGGGGTCTTTGTTCGTGCCGATCGCGCAGCCGAATGCACGGCTGGCCGTCGCGCTACTCGATCCGCAGGGGGTGGACTCGTTTGCAGCGTGGGGGTTTTTCGATACGGCGTTCGAGGCCAAGGAGTACATGGAGAATTACGTGGCCGAGCAGGTTGGCGCGGAGATGTTGGCTCGCGATCCTGCCGTCGCGGCGGAATTCAAGAAACGGCTGGCGGAGGATCCGCAGTTTGCGGCTAGTCCTGGTGCGCGCCTGGAGTTTTTCTATCGGCGCAGCCCCTCGTGGGATGAGCGGCTCAATCTTTATCCGGTGTACCGGGTGGCTGGGGCGCCTTAGGGAGTGGGCGCTGACGTCGCGAAGGATGAGGCTGTCGCGCTTCTGAAGAAGGACCTGAGCCAGACGGCGGTTGAGTGACGACTTTTAGAGGGCGCGGGCCGTCATTTGCTTGCTGATGTATTCGGCCTGGCGCAATGCCAGGGCGACGATCGTCAGGGTTGGGTTGGCGGAGCCGGGGGAGCTGAAGGCGCTGCCGTCGGAGATGAAGAGATTGGGGATGTCGTGTGTCTGGCCGTGGGCGTTGGCGACGCCGTCTTCGGGGCGGGCGCTCATACGGGCCGTGCACATGTTATGAGTGGCCGGGGTCGTCGGGCTCAGGACGACGCGCTTCGCGCCGATCGACTCGTACATCTTCTTGCCTTGGACGCGGGCGTGCTGGCGCATGGCCGTGTCGTTGGCGTGCTCGTCGACGTGGACGTGGGCGATGGGAAGACCGTTGGCGTCCTTGACCTTCTCATCCAGCGTGATGCGGTTCGTGGGCTGGGGCAGGTCCTCCCCATTGATGAACAGGCCCGCCATGTTGCGATAGTCGTCGATGAACGAGGCAAAATCGCGTCCCCACCCGTAGGGCATGCCAACGAGCGGCAGGGTCGGCAGGTCGAGTGCGATCAGCTCGAAGTGGTACCCGCCGAAGAACCCGCGTTTGGGCTCGTTCACGGTCTCATCTTCAACCAGGCCCGCCAGGACCGTGCCGCGCCAGAACTCGACCGGCTTGTCGAACGTTGCCCAGATGAAACCGTTGATGTGGTGGCAGTAGTTGCGCCCGACCTGGCCGGAGTTGTTTGCCAGGCCGTGGGGAAACTTCGCCGACTCGGAGAGCAGCAACAAGCGGGGCGTCTCGATCGAGTTGCCGGCGACACAGACAATTCGTGCCCTCTGGCGCAGCTCTTGACCTGCGCTATCCCGATATACGACGCCCGTCACCTTGCCGTCGGGGCCGTGCTCGATGCGTGTCGCCATGCACTGCGTACGCAAGTCGAGATTGCCCGTGGCTTCGGCCCGGGGGATCTCAGTGTACAGGGTGCTCCATTTCGCACCCGTCTTGCACCCCTGGACGCAGAAGCCCTGCTGGATACAGAAGCCGCGGCCATCGGCCGGGCGCGTGTTGATGGCCATGTAGCCCGTGTGGACTTTTTTGTAGCCGATCTTCTTCGCGCCGGCGTACATGACCTTGAAATTGTTCGACGCGGGCAGACCGGGGTTGCCGTTGCGACGGGTTACCAACATGCGGCGCTCCGCGAGCTGGTAGAAACTCTTCATCTCCTCGTAATCGACCGGCCAGTCGATCAGCGAGGCGCCCGGCACGTTGCCGTAGGTGCTGCGCGTGCGGAATTCCCAGGGCCGGATGCGTGGCGTGGCGCCGGTCCAGTGGACGGTCGTGCCGCCAACCGTCTTGGCAATCCAGACCGGTAACGTCGGGGAGGTTTTCACCGGATCCCACGTGCCGGACTGCGTACGGGGATCCAACCAGGTGAGTTGCCCGAAGGCCTCGCCGGGATTCTGGGAGAAGCTCGCCAGCGATTGCCGCTTGCCCGCCTCCAGCAGGACGACCTTGATACCGCGGCGTGTCAGCTCGTGTGCCAGGGTACCGCCGCCCGCACCCGATCCGATGATGACGACGGCGCCGTCGTCAGTTTGCTCTATACGGGCCAATTCAAGCTCCCGGCACGGGGCCGCTATCGGCTTCAGGAACTTCGGGTAGCCAGCGCAGGTCATTGAAGCCGCGCTGCAGATAGCCGCCCTTGGAGAAAGCCTCGCCCTCGTAGCCGAAATAGGCGTAGGCGAGCGGTGTTGAATACAACACCTGCAGAGTCTGCACGCGCAGGTTCTGGAAGAACGCCGTCGATTCGACCTTGCGCAAGGCCTCCACTCGCGAGCTCTCCGGCGCACCGGCGAATCGGGCCCCCAGGCTCGCGACGCCTTCCTGCAACTGCTTGCGCAACATCTCATCCTTTGCGGCAGCGCTATCAAGCGCGCGGATGACATATGCGTAGGCGGCATCCTCGAGCTTGTCGTGGGGCGCGATGGTGCGCGCGGCGGCCAGGAGAGTTGCACCTTCGGCGCTGCTGAGCGATGTCAGGTCGACGGCCCAGGTCCGGGACGGTGCGAGTAGCGCAAGCGGACTTCCGACGGCGAGCACGCCCGTCAGGATGCCGGTTTTTTGGAGGAACCCACGGCGATCGAGCGGTATTGTCATGCCTGGGGAATGTGCGCCAGTTGGCGGGTCAAGGCAAATGGGCCTACGCTCTGAAGGGAATTCGCAATGTGCCGACAGTGCACCCCCTACCGGGATGGCCTCCGGCAGGCTACCCTCGGCGCCGAAGCGCACGAGCAGCAGGAGCCTGCCCCAACCACCTAGTGGCCATCTCGGCCCATAACATGCGGAGCCGCGCGAAGATGGGAATGTTGATCGACGGCGAATGGCACAGCGCACCCCCCGCCCAAGGCGGCTCGGGTGAGTATGTCCGCCAGACGAGCGCGTTTCGCAACCAGATCACCGCCGACGGCAGCTCGGGCTACAAGGCCTATCCGGGGCGCTATCACCTGTATGTCTCCCGGGCCTGCCCCTGGTGCCACCGGACGATGATCTACCGCGTGCTCAAGCGGTTGGAGAACATGGTTTCCATCAGCTATGTCGAGCCGGCGATGCTCGAGCATGGCTGGACATTCGCACAGTCTGATCCAATCACGGGTGCCCGGTATATCTACGAGCTCTACCAGCAGGCGGACCCCCTGTTCACAGGCCGGGCAACCGTTCCGGTGCTGTGGGACAAGGACAACCACGAGATCGTCAATAACGAATCGTCCGACATCATCCGGATGTTGAACTCCGAGTTCGACGAGATCACCCATGAGCTGACGAACTACTACCCGGACGCGCTCGCGGCCGAAATCGATGCAATCAACTCCCGGGTTTACGACGTTCTCAACAACGGCGTGTATCGAGCGGGGTTCGCGACCAGCCAGGGGGCCTATGAGACCGCCGCACGCCAGGTTTTCGAGGCGCTCGACTGGCTGGAGGAGCGGTTGCGCCGCCAGCGTTACCTGCTGGGCGATCTCATTACGGAAGCCGACTGGCGCCTGTTCCCAACGCTGGTCCGCTTCGACGCGGTTTATCACGGGCATTTCAAGTGCAACATGCGCCGCCTCATCGACTATCCAGCGCTGTGGAGCTACACGCGGGAGCTGTACCAGATCCCGGGAATCGCGGGCACGATCTCTATTGACGAGTACAAGGCGCACTACTACGGCAGTCACCGGAACATCAATCCGACGGGCATAGTTCCCATCGGTCCGGTGTTGGACTTCGCGGCGGAGCACGGACGCGACCAGGCGTTCCCGCGCCGCGACGGCTCCAACACGGCTTCTGTGACCGCACTCCACTCCGGGCTGGAGGAGGAGTCTACGGTCGAGGTGCCGACAATCGCACGAGAGTTGCAGGGCTGAGTTTAAAAGGCCGCGGCGACGCGCGGCCCAAAGCGGCGAACCCAGACATGCCACTGACTAAAATGGAGCACTATCTCGTCCTGACGGACGACATGGAGGGCACTCGGAATTTTTACGTCCACGCACTTGGAATGCACGTAGGTCCCCGACCGCCGCTCGCCTTCCCGGGATACTGGTGTTACGTCGGCGAAACGCCGTGCATCCACATCGCCGAGTGGAAAACCTACACCGAGCATTCGCACGAGCAAGGCATTCCGGTTTCGGCGCGCGCCACCGGCACCGGGCCGGTGGATCACATCGCTTTCAACGCACACGACTACGACGAGGTCGTCGGCCGACTCGAGCGGCATGGCGTCCATGCCGAGCGCAATGACGTGCCCGGCGGCGCCCTGCGTCAGCTCTTTCTGCAGGACCCCAACGGGGTCAAGATCGAAATCAACGTCAGGAAGTAGCTCCCGCGCTGGCGACATCGACCAGGATCTTGGTGCCTTCCTGGCGATGCAGGCGCTCGAAGCCCTGGGTCACGATGCCGTCGAACGGAATGGTCTCCACCCAACCCGCCGACGGGTAGGCACCCGCGGCCATTTCCCGAATGACACTGGGAAAGGCGTTGCAGGATAGCGCGACGCCGGTGATCCGAGTCTCCGACATCAGGATGTCCATCGGACCGATCTCGAGCGGCCGTGTATGGATCGCGACCACCACGACAGTCCCGTCGACAGCCGTTCCGAGCAGGGAGGCCTGAAAGGCTTTGGGGACTCCGGCAGCATCGATGGAGGCATCCGCCCCACGACCGCCTGTCAGGTCCTTGATCGCCGACACCACTTTGCCGTCGCTCGGGTCGAGGATGGTCGCGACGCCGAGACTCTTCAGAACCGCACGCCGGCTCGGCGACGGGTCGCTCATCAGCACGCGAATGCCGCGACGGCGAAGCGTGAAATACACGCCGATTCCAATCGGTCCGGCGCCGTGAATGACCGCGGTCTGGCCTGCTTCCAGGTTGCAACGGTCAGCAGTACGCCAGGCGATGGCCATCGGCTCGACGAGTGCGCCCTGCATGGGAGTCATACTCCGCGGCAGCTTGTGAGCCATCGAGCGGCGGACCACGGAGAATTGCGCCAGGCCACCGCTGTTGCGGTTGTACCCGTGAAAAGCCAACAGGCCACAGTGGTTGTATTGCCCTGAAGTGCAGTAGAGACAATGACCGCAGGTTTCGACGGGCTCGACCGCTACACGGTCGCCGCGCTCCAGGTCTTCGACGCCCGGGCCGACATCAATCACTTCGCCGCAGAGCTCATGGCCGAGAATGACGGGGTTCTTCACTCCGGTCAGGGGATGAGGAGTGGTCGTACGCGTCGTGATCGGGCCGTCGTAGTACTCGTGCAGGTCACTGCCGCAAATGCCGTTGAACAGCACTTTCAGCTTCACTTCGCCCGGACCCGCGGAGGGCTCGGGCACATCTTCCAGCCGTAGATCCTCACGGCCGTGGTAAACGGCGGCACGCATGATGGTGGATATTAACTCGGAACGCGCCGCCTGGCTCGCACGCGGCGATGACAGGAGGCCGCAGTAGGCGAGCATTAGTCAGGCAGGCTCCCGGGCCAGGCGCGCCTCGACCGTCAAGCCAGGCCGAACGTCAGATCCTTTTGCGACAGCAGCCGGATAGGCACGCTCGGAACGCGCCAGATCCCGGCGGCGTATTCCCTGATCGTGCGATCCGAGGAAAAGAGGCCGGAGCGGGCGACATTGAGGATCGACATGCGACTCCAATGCCGCGCGTCCTGGTAGGCATACGCCACCTGGGACTGGCAGTCCACGTAGGACTGGAAGTCCGCGAGGAGCATGTAGGTATCCCAGTTCATCAGGTGATCGACGATGAACCGGAATTGTGTCGGATCGCCCCGCGAGAAGAATCCCTCGCGCAGCAGGTCCAGCACCGCCCGCAACTCGGGGTTGCCCTCGTAGAACGCCGCGGGTCGATAGCCCTCGCGACGTAAGGTCTCGACCTCTTCGGTGGTGAGTCCGAACATGAAGAAGTTTTCCGCGCCCACTTCCCGACGGATCTCGATGTTGGCGCCGTCGAGCGTGCCGATGGTGAGCGCGCCGTTCATGCAGAACTTCATGTTACCGGTGCCGGAGGCTTCTTTGCCGGCAGTCGAGATCTGCTCCGAGAGATCGGCGGCGGGATACACGCGCTGGCCGTTCGTGACATTGAAATTCGGCAGGAACACCACCTTCAGGCGATCGCGAACTTGCGGATCGCGGTTCACGACGTCACCCACCGCGTTGATGAGTTTGATGATGAGCTTCGCGGCGTGATAGCCGGGAGCGGCCTTGCCACCAAAGATGAACGTCCGCGGCGCGATCTCGCAATGCGGGTCCGACTTGATGCGGTGATACAGCGAGATGATGTGCAGGACGTTGAGATGTTGCCGCTTGTATTCGTGGATGCGCTTCACTTGCACATCGAACAGCGAGTCCGGGTCGATCGAGACCCCGGTGCGGTCGCGGGCGAGGACCGCCAGCTCTTCCTTGTTGGAGCGCTTGATGGCGCGCCAGCTGCGCTGGAAGTTTTCGTCGTCGGCGAACTTTTCCAACTCCCTGAGCTTTTCCAGGTCGTTGATCCAACCGGAGCCGATGGCCTCGCAAATGAGTCCGGCGAGACGCGGGTTGGTGAGCGCGAGCCAGCGGCGCGGCGTGACCCCGTTGGTCTTGTTACTGAACTTCTCCGGCCAGAGGTCGTAGAAGTCCTTCAGCAAGTTGGTTTTCACCAGTTGTGAGTGCAGATCCGCCACGCCGTTCACGGCATGGCTGCCCACACAGGCGAGGTGCGCCATGCGTACATAGCGGCCGCCGTTCTCGTCAATGAGCGACATGCGAACGATGCGCGCCTCGTCGCTCAAGAATCGGATCCGCACCTCGTCCAGAAAGCGGGCGTTGATCTCGTAGATGATCTCGATGTGGCGCGGCAGGACCTTGGAGAAGATGGCGATGGGCCAATGCTCCAGCGCCTCGGGCAACAGGGTGTGATTGGTGTAAGCAAAGGTCTTGCGGGTAATCGACCAGGCGGTGTCCCAGTCCAGGGCGTGATCATCGACGAGCAGGCGCATGAGCTCCGCGATCGCTATGGAGGGATGCGTGTCGTTGAGCTGGACGGCGAACTTCTCGTGAAACCGGGTGACCGAGATCTGCTGGACGCGCAGGATGCGCATCATGTCCTGCAGGGAGCAACAGACGAAAAAGTATTGTTGCTCGAGGCGTAGCTCCTTGCCCCGCAAGCCTTCGTCGTTCGGGTAGAGCACCTTGCTCAGGTTTTCGGACGTGACCTTCTGGTTGACCGCGCCGTAATAGTCGCCGCTGTTGAAGGCGGCGAAATCGAAGGACTCGGGGGCTTCCGCGCGCCACAAGCGCAAGGTGTTGGCCGTGTTGACACGATAGCCCAGGATCGGTGTGTCATAGGGCACGCCATTCACGATGCGGTGGGGGACCCAACGGACCCGCGTGCGGCTTTCGTGGTCGATGTAGCTTTCGGTGTGGCCGCCGAGCTTCACCTCGACGGCCCATTCGGGCCGCGGAATTTCCCACGGATTGCCGAAGCGCAGCCACTTGTCGGTGCGCTCGATCTGCCAGCCGTCGACGATCTCCTGTTGGAAAATGCCGAATTCGTAGCGGATGCCGTAGCCGAGGCTGGGAATCTCCAGCGTGGCCATCGAGTCGAGGAAACAGGCCGCCAGGCGCCCCAGGCCCCCGTTGCCCAGTCCCGGCTCGTCCTCGCAGGCGAGCAGCTCGCCGAAATCGAGGCCGAGCTCGCCGACGGCGTCGCGCACCTGGTCGTAGATTCCCAGGTTCACGAGGTTATTGCCCAGGTGCGGGCCCATCAGGAATTCGGCGGACAGATAGGCGACCGTGCGCGAACCATGATTCGTGTAGGTTTCAGCCGTACTGATCCACCGGTGCAACATGCGGTCGCGCACGGTGAACGCGAGCGCCATGTAGTAATCGTGCTTGGTGGCGAGTGCGGGGATTTTTCCCTGCACGTAGAAAAGATTGTCGAGGAAGGCGTGCTTGAACGCCTCCATGCTCAACGCGACGCGGTCGTCCTCGGGGCCGTCGTCAGGGGATGAAGTGGGGGTCAGCGCGCGTACGTTCATTTGTCAGGCCTTCGCCCCGAAGCGTTGGGCGCTCTGCTCCACTACGTTGCAATTTCCATGCGTACGCCCGACCGACTTACGGTTATGCGCTCGATGGGTCAGCGATTCGAAGTCTTTCAAGCGCTTAGGGCTTGCGAGACCGCGCGACGACGGCGTCAGGATCGCAGATCTGCCGCACCAGGAAGGGAAATCGCAATATGCATTGCACCGGGACGGTGCGGCGATGCGGGATCACACTCTGGCCGGCGTGTTTGCCGCGGTATCGAGCGCACCGCCCGGTGGCACATAGCGCGTCTCGAGGTCGCGTCGCAGAGTGCGGGACGCAAGGTAGTAATGAACGCTCGCCCAGATGAAGGTGAGCGACATCAACATGAGCGCGTGACGCAAGCCCGTTGCCGAGGCATCGGCGCAGGCTTGCAAGTGTGCGTTGAGCGCACCGGTCAATGGGCGACCTCGCGGGCACGCGGCGACGAAGTCCCCCACTGTGAAAGCGCTGCTTGCAAAGCGGTCGCTGAGGATGCCGACCAGTGTGGGCCCGAACCCGATGCCGACGAGGCCCAGAATGAAGTTGAAAACGAAGGTGGACGAGGCGCGCATGCTGGCCCCGACCATGTTCTGCGCGAGAGCGAGCGTCGGCGTCCAATAAACGAACAGCATGACGTGGCCGAGGATGAGCGCCGCCGCGGCGCTGAGGGCTGTCGGCTGGTTGAAGCCCAGGATGAAGGCCGGTGAGGCCAGGAGAAGTGTCAGGGCCGGACCCCAGGCAAACCACCGCTTGTCGTAACGCGCGGCCCAGTCCACACCGAAGCCGCCCAACAGCATGCCGCACGGCATGGAGCCGCCCGCGACGAACGACAGGATGCGGCCGGCTTCGGAGAACCCGACGTGGTAGTTGCGCACAATGAATTGGCCGAAGAATTGCCCGATACCGTTCATCGAGATCGCCGCCAGGGCGCAGCCGGCGAGCAGGTGCCGTACGGAGCGCTTGGATAGAAGAAATTTCAGCACCTCGATCATGGACGGTGGCGGACCAGCTCTGGCGATGGCGGCCGCGGCGGTGCCAACACCAGCTCCGGGAGCTGCCGGATCCGACATGCCGCGCGGTGGCTCGCGCAGCGTCAGGAAGGCGAGGATCGCCACAACCACGCCGGGTGCGCCGACTGCAACGAACGCGGCACGCCAGCTCACATGCTCCGCCATCCAGCCACCGAGCATCGCACCGAGTACGACGCCGGCCGGTGCACCGAGCCAGATGATCGACATTGCCGAGGCACGGCGGGTCATGCCGTAGTGGTCACCGATCAGCGAGCCCACCGGTGGCGCGAAACCCGCATCTCCTACGCCGACGCCAATGCGGCAGACCAGGAGCTGCCAGAAGTTGTTGGCCTTGCTGCACAGGGTGACCATCACTCCGAAGATCGCGACCGCTCCGGCGATGATTTTCGTGCGACTCGCGTGCTCGGCGAGGCGAGCGATGGGTAGAGCGAGCACCGAGTAGAAAATGGCAAAGGCCAGTCCCTGCACGAGGCCCATCTCGGCGTCACTCAACCCCAGGTCGACCTTGATCGCCTGCGCGGAAGCGCCGAGGCTCTGGCGGTCCGCCAGGTTCAGCGCGTTGGTGAGCGCCAGGACGAAGAGCAACCACCCTCTGTAGCTCTTGGAAAAGAGCGGTCGCGTCGCAGACTCGGGCGCCGTGGCGCCGGCAGCTTCTTGCATGGGTCCCCCTGTGCCGGGCTGACCGGTGATCACCGGTGCGAGTCAGCCAGGCGCCAATGGCGGGTTACCTTGCGGCAAGCCGCCATTGGAGCGCAAGAGGGAGACGGCGGGGCGCCGCCTGCAGGACACTTTTATCGGTTCCAGGCGCGGCGTCAGTGACTGACGTGCGCCGGCGCTCCTGTGCGTTGATGGTGGCGGCTCGCACGCTGCGGCTCCGTTCCCTTGGCGAACAGTTCCAACATTTTACGGTTGAAGGCTGGAATGTCCGCCGGCTTGCGGCTCGTCACCAGGCCGTCATCGTCGACGACCTCCTGGTCCACCCATTTCGCGCCGGCGTTGCTGAGATCGGTTTTCAGCGAGGGCCACGAGGTGATGGTCCGGCCTTTCACGGCACCTGCTTCAATCAAGGTCCACGGACCGTGACAGATCGCCGCTACGGGTTTGCCGGCGTCGAAGAACGCACGCACGAAATGAACGGCCTTGGGATCGGCGCGCAGTTGGTCCGGATTGGCCACGCCCCCCGGGAGGAGCAGCGCATCGAACTCGTTGGCGTCGGCTCGCTCGAGGGGCACATCCACCTTGAACTTGTCGGCCTTGTCGAAGTGTTTCCAACCCTGCACTTCGCCTTTGGCGTTCGAGACGATGCGGGTCTGGGCGCCGGCTGCGTCGAGCGCCTTCCGGGGGTCCGTGAGCTCGACTTGTTCGAAACCTTCGGCGACGAGTATCGCTACTTTTTTACCGGTCAGGGTTGTCATGGCTTCGCTTCTCCTCGCGGCTGGAGCCTGGCTGACTAATGGTCGCCGTAGCGAGGGCGACCCCCAGCGAGCAGATTTCGGCGATCGTTTCCCGCCGCATAGCGGGTACTATGTTAGGGAAACGATCGCCGAAAGATGCCGCTGGGGGGCGGCCGCAGTAGGCGAGCATTAGTCAGCCAGGCTCCTCAGGCCGCAGTTAGCAGTTCGTCAGTTCGGGAGAGAGAAGAAGCAGGAGGCGTGCCGGCGCGCAGCGTCGGTCGGCGCTTGCTTGCTGCGCTTACCTTGCGGCTTTGGCTGGCTTGGAGGGGGTCAGTGCGGCGCTGTCGAAGTAGAGGCGGCCGCGAAGCTCCTGGTAGAGCAGTTGGGTGGCCTTCCCCGATGCGGTGGGCAGTGAGATGAGCGTGAGATGGCGCGCTTGGTCATTGGCACGTCCAGCGCTATTGGATGCACTGGTGTGGTCACCGTTGCCGGATGTATTGTTGTGTTCCGTGGCGGCCGCCTCGCCTGGCAGGGCTTCATCCAGCACCCGGCCTTGCAGCTTGCCGGTGGTGGGCAGCTGTAAGCCGATGATGTGTGCCAGCGTGGGAGCAATGTCGGCGTTGCTCACCGGGAGCGGGTCTGTGAATCCCTGTTTGAAGTCGGGGCCGATTGCCGCCATGTTGTTGTATGTCGTGTCGCGGCTGAAGCCACCGTGCATGCCTTGGCCTTCCTGCAGCAGGGTGTCGGAAACCTGCACCGCCGAAAGCAAGTCACCCTCCTTCAGGAGGAAGCTCTTGAAGCTCACGACAATGCAGGGGCGCGGCATCACGGCGGTCCCCTCGAGCGCTATCGCGCTCATGGGCAGTGCGCCGGGGATGCTGCCGAAGGCTGAATCCACAAAAAGTGCGCCGGTGTAGTCCTGGCGGCTCAGGAAATCGACCACCTTTCGGGCCAGGGCCCGATCGTGGTCGGGGATGTAGATGAGGTCGGTACCGCCACCGGCGGTCACGATGACGTTCGCATCGATGGGGTCCTGAATGACTCCGGTGCCGCCGAGCAGGCCGTTGCCGGTGGCGGAGTGCTGGTGTGAGGTCTTCGAGTTGGGTTTGGTCGGGTCTACG
>Ga0268266_10000421_pt1 | contig 64388 bp, 39 predicted proteins | sample KBSS13metaG_FD_190356 | JGI IMG/M metagenome (GOLD analysis project Ga0268266, IMG submission 190356) | Switchgrass rhizosphere microbial communities from Kellogg Biological Station, Michigan, USA - KBS S1-3 metaG (SPAdes) (version 2) | ecosystem: Host-associated > Plants > Roots > Rhizosphere...
CGGGTCGTTGACGACCCGCGGCCGTTTTCGTTTCTGACAGACAAGCTGTCGCAGGAGCAAATGCCCTGCTGGATCACGTACACCAATGAGCGCGTGCATGACTTGATCCGCGCGAACCTCCAGCGCGCGCCGATGTACACCGGGCAGATTCGCTCCGGCGGGCCGCGATATTGTCCGTCGATCGAAGACAAGATCGTTCGCTTCGCAGATAAATCACAACATCAATTATTCCTCGAGCCAGAAGGGCGCAACACGCGCGAGGTCTACGTCAACGGCGTTTCGACCAGTCTGCCGCGCGACGTGCAGGACGAGATGTTCCGGCACATTCCAGGTCTGGAACGGGCCGAAATCATGCGCTATGGCTACGCCGTCGAATACGACTACGCGCCGCCGGATCAGCTCTGGCCAAGCCTGGAAACGAAGCGCGTCGCCGGGCTGTACTTCGCCGGGCAGATCAATGGCACCACCGGCTACGAAGAAGCGGCCGGGCAAGGACTCATCGCTGGCGCGAGCGCCGCACTGAAACTCAAAGGCGAAGCGCCCCTCGTGCCGGGTCGAGATCAGGCGTACATCGGCGTGTTGGTCGACGACTTGGTGACGCGCGGCGTTGACGAACCGTACCGGATGTTCACCAGCCGCGCTGAGTACCGCCTGCTACTGCGCCACGACAACGCCGACCGCCGGCTGACACCGCTGGCACAACAGGTCGGGCTGATCGATAGCGACCGCTGGCGCCGCTTTGAGCGCAAGCAAGCTGAGATCGAACGCGTCGCCGGGCTGCTCGAAACGACGCGCGATGGCTTGGAGCCGCTGTCGAAAATCCTCCGGCGCACCGAGTCGACATGGGCGGACATGGTTGCTCGGCTGCCCGAGTTGGCTGGCGTGGCCGAAGACGTCGTCGAGCAGGTCACGCACGACGTGAAGTACGCAGGCTACGTCGCTCGCCAGGAGGTCGATATCGATCGGCAGCGACGGCTGGCCGAGAAACGGATCCCAGCGAATTTCAACTATGCGTCGATTCTGCAGCTGCGGGCCGAGGCGCGGGAGAAGCTAATCCGAGTCCAACCAGGCAGCCTCGCCCAAGCGAGCCGCATCAGTGGAATCACCCCAGCCGACCTCGCCCTGGTCATGGTCCACCTTTTGTGATCGACGCTAACGCGTCGGCCAATATAGATGACCTGGTCGCGATGGAACTACTCTCCCCTGTCGCGCGATGGACAGTGGGGAGCTCCCGCCGCTTTGCGTCACCTTCCCAAGGTCCCTCCGGGCGACCTCGTCGCGCTCGACCGGCCATGGCCAGACTTCACCAATAAGCCCCCGCGCAGGGTATCTGGGGACCTTTACGACGTGGGACGCAACCCCGATCGGGGAGTTTTTCCCAGATTGATCGAAACAGCGTAACTCATTATTTTCAAAAGGTTTGTTGCAACAATATCTGTATTGACGCGCCCTGGAAGATGGCTATAATCCACGCAGGTGGCAAATTCGGCAATCCGGGCAGATGCGGACGAAGTTGCCGAATACATAAGCGCAGTGACGTAAAGGATTTACGAATATCGCGTGCTAAGGGCTAGTTCCTGGACTAGCGACACACGGAGGACTAGGTACTCTCGCCGCCATGAACGCTCCGCAGGGCAATTGAGGCCCTCGGCAGACGTTCGTTAGGGTCAACGAAGACCCTTCTGGCGCTGGAGTCCCGTTGAGACTAGCCTGACCATTGGCTAGGGAGAGGGATGGTTAGCAGGTATGAAGACCGTATTCACGACGGGTGAAGCCGCCAAAATCTGTAAGGTCAGCCAGCAGACAATTATCCGCTGTTTCGACTCCGGACAACTACAGGGCTTCCGCGTGCCGGGGAGCCGCTTCCGCCGGATTCCACGCGATAAACTGTTCGCCTTCATGCGCGATAACGGTATCCCAACCGACGCGCTCGAAAGCGGGAAGCGTAAGATTCTGATCGTCGATGACGACGAAGAGTTGGTCGAACTGATCACCGACGTCCTGCACCGAGACACCCGTTTCGAAACCCGCAGCGTCAACAACGGCTTCGACGCCGGCATGATGGTCAAGGAATATCGCCCTGACCTGATCGTGCTTGACGTCATGCTCCCGGACATCAACGGCAAAGAAGTTTGCCAGCGCGTCCGCGGAGACAGCACCATGGACGATGTGCGGATTATCTGCATCTCAGGCATGGTCGAAGAAGACAAGATCGAAGACCTCCGCGCGGCCGGCGCCAATGACTTCATTCACAAACCGTTTGAAGTCGACCAGTTGATCGAGCGGATGTGCCAGTTGCTGGATATTGAAACGATGTCAGCTGGCTAAGATCAAATTGGGAAGTGTGCCACTGCTGGCTAGTCCAGCAGTGCAGCAGTTAAAAAGAATTCGATCATTGCGTCCCAACGGATTGGGCATGCGGAGTCGTAGGCCGCTGACGGTAACCGCCGCCGGTGAGCACTGCTCTGCATGCCCCGTCCGTAATTTTTTGCTCGTGCGCAAGGCTTAAAATCCGTGTGCCACTGGCTCCGCCAGTGCTTCGAGGTTGCTCGTTCGGCCGAGCACTGGCAAAGCGAGTGGCACACAAGATCGTAAATTGTTCTTCGCAGCACTAGGACGGTGCTCCATGTCGCGACTGCCGCCGATCATGATCGAAGGCCGGCCGTGCGCGCTGCCTCTCTCAGAACCAACGGCGTCTGCGTTGCTATGCGCGCTACTCTGTTGTGATGACACCCAGGGTGGCGAAGCCCAGAAGTCCGTCGGCGACCTACAATCCAAGTCCGCGACGCAAGCCTCGCTGACAGAAGCACTGTCGCTTGATCCCGCGTTGGCGCTGTGGACAGCGTTTCATCGCTCGCGCGCGCTGGGCTCCTCGGATTCGGAGCCGGCGTCGATTGTCGCGCTCGCCACATTTCTGGCGAGTCGTCTCGGCGACATCTTGCACGACGAGCTTGCGCATACCGAGGCGTCCTCGGATGAAGAAACAACGCAAAATACTCGGGGATTCGCAAAACTGGCCGCGGCAGCAGTGCTGAGAGCTCAGCAGGCGAGTTCCGGTTCCGATGCGGGCGCCGGTCCGCGATATCTTGCGGAGTTGCTCGCCGACGCGGACGAGTGGCTGCCGCCAAGCGGAACAGATCAAAGCTTCTTCAAAGCTCTACCCCACGACCTCGGACGATCGTCACTGGCAGCAACATCTCCGTCGGCCATTCGCAAGACCTCCAAGAAATCAGGCGCTAAGCCAACAGTTGGTTCCCCCGCGAGCAGTGAAGACACGCCGCAGCAAGACCGAGCCCGTGCGGCCGGCGATCGCTGGCTCGTCCCGGCAGGGCTGGCGTCACGGCAATTCACCGCGACGGCCGCTCGATTGATCCGGCTCAAAGATCTGGAAGCCAACTTCGCAGAGCGCCTGCTCGAAGAAAAACTCCACGCGCTCGGCGAATTCGCCGCTGGCGCAGGACATGAAATCAACAACCCACTGGCCGTGATCTCCGGCAGGGCGCAATTATTCCTGCGACACGAAACCGACCCCGATCGCCGCCGCGAGTTGGCCGTGATCAACACGCAAGCCCGCCGCGTGCACGAAATGATCGCCGACCTGATGCTCTTCGCTCGCCCGCCGCAACCGCGGCCAGCGCCCTGCGACGCGCCATCTCTGGTCAACGCCGTGATCGCCGAACTCGCGCAGCGGGCGACGGAGCGCAACGTCGCCTTGCGATCCACAATCAGCGCCGATCCGCTGCCGCCGATCTCGGCCGACGCGACGCAAATTCAAGTCGCGCTCCGCGCCGTGATCGAAAACGCGCTCGACGCCGCGCCCGATGGCGGCGCCGTAGTGGTCGCCGTGGACCTGCACGAAAGCCAACCACGTGCCGACAAGGCCGGGATGGCCGAGGGAGCCGGCGTATCGGTTGGGCGAGTCACGACAAGCCAGCTCCTGGCGATCACCGTTCGCGACAATGGCCCAGGCATCGACACCGCCGGCCGACGCAATCTGTTCGACCCGTTCTATGCAGGGCGCGCCGCCGGCCGCGGCGTCGGAATGGGTCTCTCCAAGTGCTGGCGGATCGTCACCGGCCACGGCGGCCGAGTCGAGGTCGAAAATCAGGCGTCAGGGGGCGCCTGCGTGACGATCTTGCTCCCGCTGGCGCCGGGCTGATTTCGCGGGCCACAGCCACACTTTGCGGGGGCGCCTTCTAAGCGAACTTCGCGACCATTATGATTGTCGAAAATCAGGCGGCACGTGGAAGTGTTGGATACGACGATCCCCACTAACCCGCTGTGCCAGTGAGAGGGATCACTCCGAAGAACCCTCGCTGGCGCTTCGGGCTAGTATGCACAACCGCGCCTCTCAGGTCCAACGAAACCAACGTGGTCCGGCTTAGCCGGTCGCGCTAAAGGAAATCGCATGTCACTCGCAGTCTCGAAGTTGGTCGAAGCGCTGGAACCATCGGCCACAATCGCCATGGCCGGCAAAGCGCGGGCGTTGAAAGCGGAAGGTAAAACCGTTTACGACTTCAGCCTGGGCGAGCCTGACTTCAACACGCCCGAGCACATCTGCGCCGCGGCAATTGCCGCCATGCAAAAGGGCCAAACCCACTACACGGCCGCCGGCGGCATCGCCGAGCTGAAAGCCGCGGTCGCCAAGTCTTACTCGGACCGGCACAAGCTGGAATACAAACCGGAACAAGTCGTCATCTCCTGCGGCGCCAAGCACGCGCTGCACAATGCCTTCACCGCGTTGTTGAATCCTGGCGACGAAGTGATCATTCCGGCGCCCTATTGGGTGAGCTACGCCGAGCAAGTTCGCCTGGCCGGCGGCGTGCCGAAAATCGTCGAGACGCAGGAAGCGGACGATTTCAAACTCAGCCCCGCCCAATTGAAGGCCGCCATCTCGCCGAAGAGCAAAGTGCTGTTGATCTGCTCGCCATCGAACCCGACCGGCAGCATGTACTCGCGCGAGGAGTTGGGCCTGCTGGCCGACGTAGTGCTCGAAAAGGGCCTGAACGTCGTCGCCGACGAAATCTACGAGCACCTGGTCTACGGCGACAATAAGTTCGCCAGTTTCCCGACGGTGCGTCCCGGTTTGCAAGACGTGACCGTGCTCGTCAACGGCGTGAGCAAGTCGTACGCAATGACAGGTTGGCGAATTGGCTGGACCATGGCGCCGACGAAATTCTCGAAGGCGATCGACAATCTGCAAAGCCAGGAAACTTCGAACCCGACGAGCATCAGTCAGTACGCGGCGGTGGCGGCGCTAACCGGCCCGCAAGACTGCGTCTCGCAGATGCTGGTCGAATTCGCCAAGCGGCGAGAATTCGTCCGTGATCGCCTGGCGAAAATCCCCGGCGTGAGCTGCACGCAGATGAGCGGCGCGTTTTACGCCTTCATCAATATCAAAGCGCATCTCGGCCGCAAGTACAACGGCGTGCAGGTCAACAACGATTCCGAGTGGTGCCTCGAATTGCTCAGCCAGCAAAACGTGGCGACCGTGATGGGGAGCGCGTTCGGGGCCGAAGGCTACGCGCGAATCTCGTTCGCTACGAGCCTCAAGAATCTCGAAGCGGGACTGGACCGGATCGACGCGTTTGTGGGAGGAAGGACTTGAGGAGATGAGGTATTGAGGACTTGAGGAAGAGGATGCGAAGGACAAATCCTCCGGTATTTCACCTCAAGGCCTCAAGTCCTCAACCCCTCAAAGCCTTCTTAGTTCACCGACGGGTTCGGCGGCACGTCGCGGATATTGAGGGCTGACAAGACTTCCCAGCCGGCCGCCTCGGTGATGGTTCGTTGCCACAGCTCCTGATCGGTCGCAAACACGTGCTTCGGTCCGGCGGGGCCTGTGCTCCAGGCGCCTTCTTCCAGTTCCATTTCGATCTGGCCTGGCCCCCAGCCGGCGTAGCCGAAGAAGAACCGCGCGACTTCCTGCGGCTGACTCAACAGTTGCGTCAACCGCTCTGAGTCCGAGCTGAAGAAGACGCCCGTGGTGACTTCAATGTCATCCGGTCCGCGCTCGGCGTGCAGCGCCATCAAGGGCCCTTCGCAGGGACCACCCAGGCTGAGCTGCGCGTCGCTTTTGCATTCACTTTCGCCGAGCCGTTCCCACAGTTCTTTAATGGAAGTTCGCGTGGGACGATTGAGCACCAGCCCCAGCGCGCCGTCGTCCTCGGTATGGCGGACTATCAGCACGACCGTTTGGCGAAAGTTCGGATCGAGCAGATCAGGCGACGCCACCAGCAGTTGGCCTTGCAGAGATCTCATGGCAACGTCGCTTTCCGGATGGCAAACGGACGCCAGCAGTCGGCGCGCCGTGATCGTTGGTTGTTCTGTGCGCAAACGCGCATCAATGTCCACCTCACGTACCCATAATCTAAGGCGCGCGAAGCTAGCGGGAAAGTCGCCAGCGAAACCCGCTAGCGGTCAGAGGTTGCGCGCCGCGCTCGCGTTCGCATGGCGCGCGTGCGAGATGAACAGACCGTAAGTGCTTGGCGCATCACAGGCTCGACGTTGTCGCCAGCAATGCTTGCAGCGGTCAGGCAGGAATGTCTGACTGTAACGATTTGTCCGGTTATTCCGACCGATCCACAAATTCTCAGCCGGCCGATTGCGAAGCCCGATCCGGAATTATGCCACGGATCGGTTCTGCCGGTTCGTCAGGTCAGAATGCTTGCACAAGGAGTTTGGCGTCATGTCTCGCTCAACCAAAGATTGGATCCTACGGATCACGGCCTTCCTCTCATTGGGCGGGCCATGCTTTGCGGATGTCACGATTTCAGACACGGATGACACGGCGCCGGCTGTCGAAGTTTCCGCTCCGGCCGACGCTGGCGACGTGAAAAACGCCGTCGCGAAGGACGCGGTGGCCACAGACGCTGTCGCAACAGACGCCGGAACAACAGACGCTGCTGCGACAGACTCCGCAGCCACTGACTCCGCAGCCACTGACGCCGCGCCGGCCGCCGCCCCGCAGGCGATCGCCACCGACGCCAAAGGCGTTCAGGCGGAATTGATTCAAGAGCGGTATCCCAACCGCGCCGTCAAAGTAGAACGCCACGTGACCCAAGACACGAATGGCAACTACGTCAACCACGGCCTGTGGACCATGTTCGACGAAAAGGGAAGCGTGCTAGGTCGCGGCGAATATCGCTACGGCGAACGGCACGGAGCCTGGACTCGTTGGCACCTGACCGTGGCCAGCGAAATGCTCTCGCAGGCGCCGTACAAGCACTTTCAACCGCCGTTCGTCTCCGAGGCAAACTTCGAGAACGGCCAGTTGAACGGTGTCTGGACGATCTACGATAGCAAGGACCAGAAGATCAGCGAGTTCACGTTCAGCTACGGCGAGCGTGACGGCAAGAGCACCTGGTACTATCCGAGTGGCGAAAAGATGCGCGAGATTGATTTCGCGAACGGTCAAATCACCGGCACGTGGCAAGAGTGGGGTCCGAACAAAGACGTCGTCCGGAACGAAGTCTTCGACAACGGACGCCGCCTGGCCAAGAAGGTCGAAACCTATCCGAACGGCGCCACCAAGACCGAGTGCACTTACCTGTTCGCTCGTGAAGTGCTGAAGTGCAATTACGACTGGTGGAACGGCGCCATCACCACCAAGGTCGAAAAAGAAGGCAAGGACCATCGCCACGGCATGTACGTCTCTTACCACAAGAACGGCCAGGTCGAGAGCGAAGGCGAATACGTCGACGATCTGCCGGTCGGCAAGTTCAACTGGTGGTTCGAGAATGGCCAAAAGGCCATCGAAGGCGAGTTCGACGCCGGACACCAGATTGGTCGCTGGACCTGGTGGCACGAGAACGGTCAAAAGTCTGCCAGCGGTGACTATGTCGCCGGTGTCGAAAGCGGCAAGTGGACCTGGTGGAAGGAAGACGGCAAGGTAGCTAACGCCGCCAAGATCACCGAACGAGACGCCGACCCGCAAGTCGCCGGTGGCAAGGTCGTCGAGATCACGCCATCGAACACCACCGCCGCTCCGGCGCCCGAGATTGGCATGCCGGTCAAGCAGCAACCTGCTCCGAAACCGATGCAGACGGCCCGCCGTCCGCAAGCTCGCCAGGCCAGTCGCCAGAAATAGTTCGCCCGTCCTGACGGCCGCAAGCAACGTCAGGCGTGACGAACAAAAGTCTGATATCTTCAGGCCCGTTGGCCCCACCGCAGGGGCCAGCGGGCTTTTTTGTTGCAAAATCAGCGGACCAAACGAAGCCCTTCTCCCCTGGGGAGAAGGTGGTTTGCGAAAGCAAACCAGATGAGGGCCCGTTCGCCTGCGGCGAACAGTGAGTGGAACGGAGATAGTAGAAAGTGGAGCTTCGATTGTTCAGTCTGCTTTAACCCTTCTCCCCTGGGGAGAAGGTGGTTTGCGTTAGCAAACCGGATGAGGGCTGCGCAGCGGGTTCGACCATACGAATTAGAAAACCCCAACTCACTTCCAGCCCTCACCCCAACCCTCTCCCACCGGGAGAGGGAGACGATCGCAAGCCCGCAGCACACATCAAGTTTCTTTCCTGTAGAGCACCCATGAAGTTTCAAAAGGAAAAGCTCGAACTGTTGGTCACGTCGATTTTCGCCGCGGCCGGTTCGCATACTGCCGAAGCCGTGGCCGTGGCCGAGCATCTGGTCGAGGCAAACCTGGTCGGCCATGATTCGCACGGCGTGATTCGCATCTCGTCGTACATTCAATGGGTGCGCGACAAGAAGCTCGTGCCGAACGCCGAAGCGCTCACGGTCCTCTCGGCGCCCTGCCTGGCGGTCCTCGATGGTCAGCTCGGCTACGGCCAGGTGATGGCCCGCCGCGCGACCGACCTGGCGATCGAAATGGCAAAGGCGCACGGCATCTCGGCCGTGGCGCTGCGCAATAGTGGTCACGTCGGCCGCGTTGGCGCTTGGGCGGCGCAGGCCGCGGCCGCCGGCTTGATCGCGCTCGTCTTCGTCAACACTTCAGGCGGCGGGATTCTCGTCGCGCCGCTCGGCGGGATTGAGCGCCGATTGTCGGCCAACCCAATTGCGATCGCCGTGCCGGTCCCAGGACGGGCGCCACTCCTCTTGGACATCTCGACCTGCCAGATTGCCGAGGGCAAAATCCGCGTCGCCTTCAACAAAGGTCAAAAGGTGCCGGACGGTTGCATCATCGATTCGACCGGCGCGCCGACGAACGATCCAATAGTTTTTTACGGCGACCCACCGGGCTCGATTCTCCCCTTCGGTGGCCATAAAGGGTTTGGGCTGGGCATCATGGTCGAAATGCTCGCTGGCGCCCTGACCGGCGGCGGCTGTAGCGCCAGCGGCCTGCCGCGGTTGGAGCAAGCGATGTTCATGCTGGCACTCGACCCCGGCAAGTTCCAGCCCACAGACGCCTTTGGCGCCGAAGTAACGCGTTACATCGACTTTGTGAAAAGCGCCAAAACGGCCACGCCCGACGGCGAAATCCTGATGCCAGGCGAACCAGAAGAACGCAACCGAGCCCAGCGCACGCGCGACGGAATCGACCTGGACGACATGACCTGGGGGCAAATCACGACAACCGCCGAGTCACTGGGCCTGACGAAGGAAGATATTGAGAGGTTGACTGCGTAACAGGAATCGCGACATCATAAGGCGAGCAGGTCTGCGGACCGAGAGGGCGAGGCTCCCGCCGAGCCACGTGGCGGAGCCGACCATTCCTCGCACTCTCTGACGTTAGAGAGAACGTTCAACGAACGCGTCTAATGCATTTTCATGGAGGACTTTGCCATGCGATCGATTTCACTTCCCGCAATCTTAGTCGTGACAACGATGTTGATCACGGCGACCAGCGCCAACGCGCAAACCCGATCGGCCGCGCCAAAAAAGGCCACCGTCGCGCCGGCTATTGCCCCAGCGGCAGCGAAGCCCGATCTACAGGGCAGCCCGCCGGAGCTGGTGATTGCAATTGAAAAGGGCCGAGACAAGATCGAGCTGCGTCGCGTCGTCACCCGCGCTGTGGCGACCGTCAGCGAGTTCAAAACCGCAAAAGGCGAAACCGTCGCGCAAACCGAGATGCGTCCGGTGGCCGAAACGCACAGCAGCGTCGTGGACCTGTCGACGTTTACCGTTCGGCGCGTTGACGGTAGGCCTGTTTCGAAAAAGGATCTCACCAACCGGCTCACCAAGCCGACTCCGGTCCTCGTCATGGATCCAGGCATGAAGTACGACGATCGCTTCCTGGCGCTCTACAAGCCAGACACGCTAATGTTGGTGGAGCGCGAGCCTCGTCGGATCAACCCGAGCGCTTCGCCGGAAGTCGCCCCGGCTTCGCTCACTCCCTCGTTCACGCCGACAGTCGCCAACCCACCGGTCGCTGCCCCAGCTGTGCCCGATGAGCCGACGGCCACGCCAACGAGTACGACGCCGCGGCGCAAATAGCGACACCGCACTGCGCAGGCACGAATGGACGTTCGACGAACGGGCAATCGCTACTGGTTTCAGTTCAGCCTGCGATCGCTGTTGATCGTCGTCACGGCGATTGCCTGCTGGCTGGGCTATGAGTTGAACTGGATCCGCGAGCGCCGCGCGTTTTTGGCGCGTGAACTGGTGGTGCAGGAGACGGAGAAAGTCCGCTATCCGCCGCCGACGGAGTTCATTGCCGCGCCGTCGCTGCTGGGACTGTTCGGAGAGCCCGGCTATGAGACCGTTCCGGTTTGCAGCGGAGGGCAATACTTGAAATTCGACGGCCCCGCTCGATTGAAAGAAGCCGCGCGCTTGTTCCCGGAAGCAACGATCTTGGCGAATGAGCGTGACGGTGACTCCGAAGTAAGGTATCTACGCGCTGATTCGTCGCTCCCTGATACAACACTACAATCGCCGGCCAGTAAAACCTCAATTGGGGAATACCGCGACAGACCATCGTGGCGTCTATCGCCGGATCGTTTGTCGAGGTCAACGCGATGGATGAGTTGTTCGACACACGCTTGCCGGTAAGCCAGTATTGGATTGCGGCGGCCTCAAGCGGATTTGCGCCGCCCGATTCTTGGCGAAGTTGGGCAGATGCATTGATATTGCGCCTCGATAATGCCCCTATGTGGTTGGTCAACCTCTCGCTGGCGAATGACGTTGGAGCATTACTTGTTGCTCTATCCTCCAAACGTGACGAGGAAGCAATTGCGCAGGGCGATTTTATCTCGATCGGAAACGCAAAACTCGGGTATCTTTACCTGCGTTATGAACGAGCCGATTACTCGCTTTGCGAATTTCTGGAGGCAGCAGGCAGCGAGGCCGACGGAGGAACCGGTGACCTTCAATGCGAAGAGATATACGCGCTGTTGAATGACGTCGAGGAAGCGATTCGCCGGCAACAATCCGTGGCACAGTTCGAAGCGCAAGTAAGACTCTTATTTGCGCCATATGCGACTAGCGCTGTTCAACAGTGGGCGACCATCGAATCCATTCTGGCTGATTGACGGGGCAGGAGAACTCCCCCGCCGCTTTACCACTCCCCAGGCCAGGACTACAATCGCCAGCCGGTAATATAGGACAATCGCACCAGCGGCCGCAGATTCGTGCGGCTCGCAAATCAAATCACATCTACTTGGAGGCAAATACCATGAGCGCTGACGCACGTTTTGCGGCTTTGAAGTTGGAACTTCCGCCTGCCCCTAAGCCGGCTGGCGTTTACAAGCCGGTGATCGTCGTCGGCAACATGGCCTACGTCTCCGGGCATGGCCCACTGAAGAACGATGGCTCGCTCTTGACCGGCAAGGTCGGCTCCGAAGTCGATCAGCAGCAAGGCTACGCCGCCGCCAAGCAGACCGGGCTGGCGATTCTCGCCACGCTCAAGGCCCACTTCGGCACGCTCGACAAAATCCGCCGCCTGGTGAAAACCCTCGGCATGGTCAACGCCGCGCCCGATTTCGCCCAACACCCGGCCGTGATTAACGGCTACAGCGAACTGATGAAGGCCGTCTTCGGCGATGACGAAGGCGTAGGCGCCCGCAGCGCGATTGGCATGGGCTCACTGCCATCGAACATGTCAGTCGAAATCGAAGCGATTTTTGAAGTAAACGCGTAAGCGCGTTGCTGTCAGAAATACAAGAAGATATTTCTCACGCGGAGGCGCGGAGAACGCGGAGGAGGAAGAATGTCTTCGTCTCCGTGCCCTCCGCGCCTCCGCGTGCGCTTTCTTGTATTTCATTACCGATCAAGCTGCGCGGCTCAACGGGAGCTTCGCCCTCCCGGAACGTTTTGCGCGCTTGCGGCAGCGCTCTTAGAACCCACGCGCTGCGCGGATGTCGTCGAAGTCGCGGAGGTGGTAGTCGATCTTCACGAAATCAAGCACGCGGGTCAGGCCGCGGAGCGCCACGCCCATTCCGTCCGGGCCGCTGAAGCCGCCGAACTGGCCGCCCCCTTTGACGTGCGGTTCGAGATCCAAAAAGACGCCCGGGATGCCGCGGCGCTGGAGCGAGGCTTCGAGCTTTGGCAGCGTCGCGCGGAAGTCTCGCAGGATCAACTCGTGCGCGCCGTGTCCGCGATCGGCCGGCACAAAATGCTTGAGCGCGTCTTCATCGACGTGTCCTTGCTTGGTCGGCGCCTTGCTGTGCAGATAGTCCTTGATGTGAATCCAGCCGATCGATGGCTTCATGGCCAGGTACTGCTGATAAACCTCGACCGTGGTGTAGCCCTGGCAGAGGATGTTGGCCGCGTCAAAGATCAGCACCATCGCCGGATGATTCACTTTGCGATGAATCTCGGCCAGGATGTGCCCGGTTTGCCCGACCAGGTTGCCTTCGATCTCCACGCCGAACGTCAGGTCCGAGCGATGGCATGCCTCGGCAATCTGACCGAGCTGATCGACCGCTTGAGCGATGTGCTCCTTCGGGTCGGTCCCCTTGGGGTGATAGAACGAAAAGCCGCGAATCAGTTTGGTCTCGAAGGCGTGCGCCAACTCGCAGGCCTTCTTGACATCGCGCTCAAGATATTTCTTGAACGGCACGTATTCGTTCTTGGTGCCGTCGTTGACGTCTTGCAGCTTGACCTTACCGATCGGCGAGCCAAGCGAGGCGACGTTCAGACCGTACTCGTCTTCCAGCTTACGGATTTGCTGAATCTCTTTGACGGTCAGCTTCATCACGTTCTTGATGCCGCTGCCGGCGTCGATGAAGCGAATGCTGTAAAACTGCAAGCCGAGCGCGGCCATGGCGGCGAACTGCTGCACGGCCGTCTTTTGATTGGCCGCTTCGTCCGCAAAACCGCTGAGAATCACACGCGAGGCGCCGTTGGTCGTCATGGGTCACAACTTTGCTGAATGGGGAGTGCGGGGAAGACGATCCATTGCGCGAGGCAAACAAGCATAGCTCGCTTACGGAACGGGCGAACCGGCCATTGTGATCCTGCTCGGAACCCACGGCAAGTGGGGGCAAGTACGCGATACACGACGGGTTGGGGAGGGCGAAGCTCCTGCTGAGCCGCGCGCTGCGAATCCGCCCGACAATGCCCTTCGACCCAGCCAGCCTGAAACGGTCGAATTATCTAAATCTTTGCCCTATCCGATGAAGAGGACTGAATGGATTCGCGCGGCGTAGCAAACAATGCGAATCAGGGTATGGTTGCTCGATGTTGGATGCCCATTCGCGCTTCGCGGCTCGGCGGGAGCCTCGCCCTCCCTGCGAACACGCCTCAACCGCCCAAAACGTCGTTCAGCACTTCTTCCGATACGTAGATCGGCAGTTGCGGATCGCAGGTTACGGCCACGGCGATGGCGTCCGATGGGCGGGCGTCAACCTCGACGATCTCCCCTTCGTGCTTGATCTGCAGCCGGGCGAAGTAGGTGTGCTCTTTCAGCTCGCTAATCACCACGCTCTGGAACTCGCCCCCCATGTTCTCGACGACCCGCACCAGCAGATCGTGGGTCAGCGGCCGGGGCGATTCGATTCCTTTCACGCGACGCTCGATGCTCGTCGCTTCGAAGATGCCGATCAGGATCGGAAAGGCCCGATCGCCGTCGACCTCTTTCAAATAAATCACCTGCTGCTCGTTGATCTCGCTGATGATGATCCGAGACAACTCCATCTGAACGGGCATAGCGGACGCTCCGGCTGAGAGCATAGCGACGAGGTGATTGCTGCGTATCGTTTGATTATAAACCGAACGCCCGGCAGACAACTAGTCGTCGCCCAGCGCGAAAAAGATCGGTTAGGACTCCGCAAGATCGCGCCTGCGCTTTGGGAACTGAGATATTTTCTTCTTCCGCGTCCTTGACATTGCCTGCGCGGACTGTTTCGACTGAATTTCAGATTCCAGGCGGGCGCTGCACCACCGGCGCAGCCGCGGCCAGGATCTCTTCGCGATTTCCGGATCGCGGTGGATAGATCCGCTCGCAATTGATCGTTTGCTTCGTCCGTTTGGCCGCCGCCCCTTGGGCAATCACATGGCGATCCCAACCCGCTGTGTAAACGGCGCCCCAGGGCCCCAGGTCGAGCACCGTGACGTACCAATCTATCGCAAGCGGCAGCATTGGCAGGCCGAGCAAGTCGGCCACGACGTTGAATCCGGCGAAGCGCCCCATCGGCCGACCATGCTGGCAGCTCATGACCGACGCGTGCCCCGGCGTGATTTCGAGCGACGCACAATCTCCGGCCGCGAATACGTTGGGAACTCCGCGGACGCGCAAGAATTCATCGACCGGCAAACGCCCGAACTGATCGCGATCGACCGCAAACATCTTGGTCAGCGGACTGGCGCGCATGCCGGCGCACCAGATGATGGTCTCGGCCGGGATCGTTTCGCCCGAGGCGAGCGCGGCCCCGCTTGCCGTGACGCCCGTCACCTGCACACCCATACGCAGTTCGACGCCCAGCGCGGCGAGCGCCGTTTCGATGACTGGTCGAGCCGAGTCGCCCATGTCGGAACCGACGAGTGGATTGTGATCCGCGAGGATTACGCGCGGAGCCGCTGATTCAAGTTCGTCTCCAGTCGCCTTCTTCAAAATCTCGCACAACCTCGCCGGCATTTCGGCCGCGGTTTCGATTCCGGTCAGGCCGGCGCCAACGATCAACACGGTAGCGCGACCAGCCGACGGAGACCGCTGAGGCAAGCCGCGCAGATGTTCGGCCAACCGCGCGGCGCCGGTATAGGTATCAACGTCGAAGCCGAACTCGGCCAGTCCAGGGATCGCGGGCCGTGCGAGCTGACTGCCGGCGGCCAGGACCAGTCGATCGCAGGTCAACGACCGCTCGCCTGCCGCCTCGCGAATCACTACTGCTCGCGCGGCGGTGTCGATTGCGATCACGTCGCCCTCCACGCGGTCAACGCCGATTGGCGTTAGGACCGAATCGAGCGGTACGAGCACCTGGCTAAGATCGGCCTCGTAGTTGCGCACGCGGATGGAGTGGTAGGCGTCTCGATTGACGAGCGTGACCTGCACGGCGTCTCGCCCTACGCCCTCCTCGGCCAGTTTCCGCGCGGCGCCGACGGCGCTCCACAATCCGGCGAAGCCACCGCCGAGAACAACGATTTGTCTGGCTGCCATGTTTGTAATTTCATGCGGTCAGAAGTTGATGGCCGCACATGGCGCAATCGGCCATGCTCTTTGCCACTATCCAAAAGATACCACGTCGACATCAACGGCGCTGGACGAGTTTCGAGTCGCGACCCGCCAGCGCTGAATCAACGGCCTCGATCGAAAAACCAGCTCTCGTCCCAGAAATGAATACCGGCGACTGGACGCGAGCCCAGGTTCTGGCTTAACTAAAGGCCTCGACCTCGCATCGTTATGGCGCCGACGACGCACTCTACGGTTCCCCTGGCCACGGTGACCTCGCTGATTGTGGCCCGGAGTCTACTCGTCCCAGAACTTTCCCTGCCGAAACTTCGCTAATGACGCCCAGCCGTATCAACAGCCTTATTTTGAGTCGCGTGTTCGCATTCCGCGGCGCCATTTGGCTGGACGCCGCAACACTCGCGCTCGTTTTGATCGCAATCTTGGCGCTGCCGCGCACAGCTCAAGCCGCGCCGCTTCCGGTCACGCTCAACCTCATGAGCTTTAACATCCGCCAGGACGACGGCAGCGTCAGCAACCGTGCTAGCACGAACGGCTGGTATAAACTCTTTAGCGATAGCGGCGGCCGACGCGATCGCGCGCTCTCGACCATCCAGACCTACAACCCTGACCTGCTGGGCATCGAAGAAGCACTGCCGAATCAATTGTCCGACTTGCAAGTTTCGGCCGCGCTCGCCGGGTATGGCTACTACGGACCGGGCCGAGCCGCGGATGGAGGCAACGAGCACGGCGGTATCTTTTACCGCACGTCTCGTTTCACGCCGACCGGGCAAGGAAGTTTTTGGCTCAGCGCCACGCCCACCGTTCCCGGCACCACGTTCACCGGCGGCGGGACCGACACCGGCAACCCGCGGATGGTCAACTGGATGAAGTTAGCGGACAACAAGACCGGTCAGACTTATTTTGTGGCCAACACGCATTGGTCGCTCGACTCGCAGGCGCGGCAACTCTCGGCCAACTTGATGCGCACCCAGTTCGCAGCCCTCTCTGGCGGATTGCCGATGATCGTGCTGGGAGATTTCAACACCACGCTGACCAGCTCGCCGCTGCAAACCCTGACCGGCGCGACAAACCCCAGCGGCTTTCAACTGACGGACGCTTACCGCAAGGTCTTCCCCACGGTCAGCCAGAACGAGGCGACGTACCACAATTTCACTGGCACGACTTCCGGTTCATCGATTGACCACATCTTTTACAGCGCGTCGACGTTCACAGCGACCGCGGCCGCAATTGTCCGCACGACGTACAACGGCCTCTACCCGTCAGACCACTACCCAATCACCGCAACATTGCAGGTAACACCCGTGCCGGAACCAGCGACCGTGGGGTCGGCGCTTGTTGGCGCGTTGTGCTTGCTGTTGTGGCGACGGCGCGCCTAGCAGCCAACCGGTTCCTCGAATGATGCAACTCGGCAAGTGGCGACTCGACACAGTACACGCCGGGCATTTTTTGCTCGATGGCGGTGTCATGTATGGCGTCGTCCCCAAGAGTGTCTGGCAGAAGCTCACGCCGCCGGATGATCAGAACCGGATTCCATTCGCCATCCACTGCGTGCTGGCGCGCGATGGTGAACAGACCGTGCTCATCGACACTGGCTACGGCGGCAAGCTCTCGCCGCTCGATCGATCCTCGCATGGCATCGCGCCAGGTGATCCACTCGTCGAGTCGCTGGCGACATTGGGGGTGAAGCCCGAGCAGATCACGGCCGTGGTGATGACGCATCTGCATTGGGATCACATTGGCGGCGCGACGACAACGAGTGAAGGTCGTCAAACGCGGCCGACCTTTGCAAACGCCGTCCATTACATCAATCGCTGGGAATGGGAAGACGCCACAAGCGGCGCGCCGGAACTGGCCGGCAGCTACACGCTCGACAGCGTACAGCCGCTGGCCGACGCCAATCTGGTAAAGCTGACCGATGGCGAGACGGAAGTATTGTCAGGCGTCTGGACGCGCGTCACTGGCGGCCACACGCGTGGGCACCAGGCGATTCTGCTTGAGTCGGACGGTCACGTCGCGATCTATCCGGGCGATCTCTGCCCGGTCACGACTCACTTGCGCCGCATGTGGTGCGCCGCGTACGATTACTATCCACTCGATACTCGTCGCCGCAAACCAGAACTGCTCGGCGCCGCCGCCGACCAGGGCTGGTGGGTCCTTTGGGATCACGACCCAGCCATCGCCATCAGCCGGTTGGAGCGACACCGCACGCGCGAGTTCGTGGTGGTGGACGGTCGCGCGGCTTGCTGAAGACTGCGCGAGCACTGGCAGAGCCAGTGGCACACTTGATGGCTGCGCTCGCAGCGATTTGCCACGTCTCCCGGTCACGCTCCCGTGAACTTCGGCCGCGCCTTCCCCAATGAGCTCAATCCCAGGATCGCGTCACTGGTCTCGAATACTTCCCAAAGGTGGGCCAACTCTTCTGCGAGACCGGCCTCAAGCGGCAGTGTGATCCCGCGGTCGATTACTTGTTCAGCTAATCGCAGGGCGACGGGCGCGGCGGAGCGAGTTTGCACCAGCGCCCGCACAGATTGGGCGTCGCCCGGCGCCGGCCCGGTCGGATCGACAAGCGCGCTGACCGTGCGCGAGGTAAATAGCTCGATCAGATTTGCAAACCGCGGCTCTAGCGCCGGCCTGGCAACCGGCGAGTCGAGCGTTGCCAGGGCTTCCTCGACGGTGGCGCCCGCCGGCGAGATCGAGTCGATCAGGCCGATCTGCCAGGCATGTTCGACCGGCACAATTGCGCCGGTGTAGAGCATCCACTTCGCCAGTCCGAGTCCGATCCGGCGCGGCAATCGTTGCGTCCCGCCCATGCCGGGATAGATGCCCAGGCTCGTCTCCGGCATTGCGAACTTGGCCTTCGGCCCTGCAATGATCCGGTCGCACGCCAAGGCCAGCTCCAGCCCACCGCCATACGCAGGGCCATCGATCCACGCGATCACCGGCTTCGAGGATCGCGCTAGGTTATTCAAGGATACATGCGCAGTCTGGATAAACTGGTCAAGGCCAGCGCGATCGCCAGACTGCAGGCGGCCAAGCATGAATTGAGTATCAACTCCGCTAATAAACCGATTTGACGATCCGTAAAGCACGATACGCGTTACTTGATGATCGTCGAGAAGCGCGTCAAATCCTTTGCGCAACATGACTAACGACAGTTCGTCAATCGACGCGTCGTCCTGTTCGGCGACAAAATCGAGGAGGCCGATTCCTTGCTGCAGCACTGCGGCCACGGGGCGTAAGCCCATTCTCGCAAATTACCCAGAGATTTCTATTTAAATCATTTACAAGTCGCGTGCAGACACCGTACACAACCCATTCGGTTCGATCAAATACCATCGCCACATCTTTACTAAAGCCCCCATATCGCTAGGATGGTGGCTCGTTCTTCCTACCTATATGCCGCCCATACTCCCAGTCTCCGTAGGGGCCTGCCGAATGTCTGTCCCAACAGACCACACCGACGAACCACTCGCAATCATTGGCATGGCCTGTCGGCTTCCGGGGGCTACGAACCTCGAGGAGTACTGGCGGCTTGTGATCGAGGGTCGATCGAGCGTCCGCGAAGCGCCAACGGCGCGCTTCAATCAGGATCGCTACTTCGATCCGCAGAAAGGCACGCGCGGCAAGAGCTACTCTAAGTTGGCTTGCACGCTCGACAATCGTGACTTTGATCCCAGCGCCACGCCCCTTGCGCCCGAGCTGGCGGCGACCGTCGATCTAACACATTTACTGATGACGAACGTCGCGGCCGACGCGCTACGACACGCCGGCATCGATCCCTTTAACGTCCAACCCAAGAACGCAGCCGTTTTCATCGGTCACGCGCAAGGGAGCGGGCAGCTCAGCCAGTTCAGCTTTCGAGATTACGTGGAAGAGGCCGTCGAGCTGTTGGCGCAAACGCCGGACTATCAAGGGCTCAGTCCCGAGGTCCAACAGCAAGCTCGGGAACGACTTCAGCGCGAGCTGCTGGCGACCCTACCAGTGGGCGACATCGACACGCGCAACATGTACTGCAACATGGTCGCCGGGACCGTGGCCAAGGCGTTCGACCTGACCGGCCCATGGCTGGCGATGAACTCGGCCTGCGCATCGTCCTTGCACGCCATGTTGTTAGGCGCACGCGCACTACAACTCGGCCGGGCTGACATGGTGATCGTCGGGGGCGCGTCGGACTTCAAAGACGAGTCGCTGGTCCTCTTCTCCGCCGCGCAAACGCTCAGCACCGATGGCTCGCGACCATTCGACGCCGAAGCTGACGGGCTGGTAATGTCCGAAGGGTACGTGGCGCTGGTGATGAAGACCCTCCGCCGCGCGCTTGCCGACGGCGACCCGATCCAGGCCGTCGTGCGTGGGCTGGGCCTGGCGTCGGACGGCCGAGGCAAAAGCCTATGGGCGCCGCGCAAAGAAGGCCAAATGAAGGCGATGCAGCGGGCCTATCGCTCGGGCGTCGACATGGCCGGCCTGCAATACCTCGAAGCGCACGCCACCAGCACCCAGGTCGGCGACGCCACAGAACTGGAAACGCTCGGCGAAGTATTGGGCCCTAAGTTTCCGCCGGGCAAGAAAATTCCGGTCACCAGCGTGAAGGCCAACATCGGTCACACGCTCGAATGCGCTGGCATCTCAGGCGTGATCAAGACCGTGCTCTGCATGCAGCGGCAGACCTATCCGGCCGCCATCAACATCCGCTCGCTGAATAACAAAATCGACTGGCAGAAGGCGCCTTACTTTATTCCGCAGCAGAACGCTCACTGGGATGCGCCCGCGCCCGGTCAACCGCGACGCGCAGCGGTCAACGCCTTCGGCATTGGCGGGCTGAACATGCACGTCGTGCTCGACGAGTTCACCGAGAGCGCTAAGCAGCTCGTCGCGACGCCGCCGGCGCGTCCGGACGCAGCGCCGCTGGATCGCGCGATTGCCGTCGTCGGCATGGGCTGCGTTTTTCCCGGCGGCCTGGGGCTCAGCAAATATTGGGAAACACTCCAAAGCGGTCACGATCCCAAGGTCGCCCCGCCAGAAACTCGCTGGAGCGAAAAAGCGCTCGCCGAGTTGGCGGCGCGAGGCGAGCAAGTCCGCGGCGGATTTGTGACGGACTTCGCCTACGATTGGCGACGCCACAAAGTCCCGCCTAAGCAAGTTGCCGAGGCCGATCCGCTGCAGTTCATGCTGCTCGAAGCGGCGGAGCAGGCGCTCAACGACGCCGGCTATGACCGCAAGGCGCTCGACCGCGAAAAGTGCGGCGTCGTCGTCGGCACCGAGTTTGGCGGCGACTTCAGCGATCATCTGGAGATCGGCCTGCGCCTGCCCGAGATGCACGAGGCGATCACCCGGATCCTTGCCGACGGGCAAGTCGGCGCCGCGCAGATCGACACGATCTGCAAGAAATTTTCCGCGGCCCTACTGAAAAAGTGGCCGTCGCTCGTCGATGAGACCGGTAGCTTTACGACCAGCACTCTGGCCTCGCGGATCACGAAAACGCTCGACCTGGCTGGCGGCGCCGTGGCGCTCGATAGCGGTTCGACCTCGTCGCTGGCCGGACTGTCGATCGCCATCGACATGTTGCTCTCGGGCGATAACGACGTGATGATCTGCGCCGCCGGGCAGCGGCGAATGGGCGCCGGCGCGTTCAAGGCGTATCGCACCGCCGGGCTAGGGGCGACGGACGCGGCCCACAATGTCCTCGACGCAGCCTACGATGGCGTCACGCCGGCCGAAGGCGTAGGAGTTGTCGTGCTGAAGCGCCTGGCCGACGCCAAACGGGACGGAGATCGCATTCACGCGGTGATTCGCGGGCTGGGAGTCGCCCACGCCAGCACGTCCGCGGCCGCAATTCGCCTGGCGGCCGAGCGCGCCAGCGCTCAAGCGGGCATCTCGCCAACAGATGTGACGCTCGCCGAAATCGACACCGAAGAGCAGCTCTCGCCCGGCCAGGACGAATTGCAAGCACTGCTGGCCATCCACGCCGGCGCAGATCGTCAGCATCCGCTCATCATGGGCTCGGCCACGGCGCAATTCGGCCACATGGGTGGCGCCGCCGGCATGAGCGCCTTGATCAAGGTCGGCCTTGAAATCGATCACGCGCAGGCAACGCCGGTGCTCGGTTTGCAGACGCCGAGCCAAACGCTCGCGCAGGCGTCGACCGCGGTGCAACTTCCCCGCGCCGCCATGAAATGGACCGGTCCGCGCGTGGCAGCGCTCGTAAGCTGGTCGAAGGGGCAAGCGTTCCATTTGATTCTGGAACCGGCAGCGCCGATTGCGACAGCAGCGCCAGCCGCAAACGCAGCGCCCGTCGCCACGGCGCAACCGGCTGCGGCGACGCCCCCCGCTGTCAAGATTTCAACCGTTGCCCCAGTCATTTGCCGCTACGGCGCTGCGAGCCTGCCAGCGCTCCTGGCCAGGTTGGACGAAGCCGCCGGCAATGCGAACGTCGCCTGGCAAGTCGCAGCGAAATCCGTATTTCAGCCGGCCGACACATTCCGCGTGGCGATCGTGGCTGACAGCGCAGAGTCGCTTGCGCGCAAATTGCAACTTCGCTCGCAATTGCAAAACACCGGCGCCCGCCAGGTGCTGGAGCAGCAAGGCGTTTTCTTTCGGCAGACTACTTCGCAGCGCCCGCGCGTGGCGTTCATCTTCCCGGGTCAAGGCTCGCAGTACGAAGGCATGCTGCGGACGCTGGTCGTCCAATCGCCGGCCGCGGCCAGCAAGCTCCGCGAGATCGACGCCACGATGGCGCGGCTCGGTTTCCCCACGTTTGCCGAACTAGCGTGGAACACGCCCACCAAGCTCGGCGCTGACGTCTGGACGACGCAAGTCGCCATGCTGTTGGCCGACGCCCTGGTTTTGGCCGCCCTGGCAGAACGAAACATTCAGCCGGATCTGGTCCTCGGACATAGCTACGGCGAGTTCCCGGCGTTGTACGCCGCCGGGGTCTGGGATTTCGAGACGGCTGTCCGCATGACGCGCGCTCGTTGCGAAGGGATCTCAGCGGTCGCCGTGGGCGATAGCGGCATGCTGGCGACCGACGCCGCGGCCGACGTTGCCGAAGCGATCATGAAGACCGTGCCTGGGCACAGTTACCTGGCGAATCTCAACGCGCCAGATCAAACCGTGATCGGCGCGAAGCGCCTGGTGCTGGACAAGCTGGCGATTGCCTTGCAGGCCAAGTCGCTGCAAGCGCGCATCCTGAGCGTGCCGGCCGCGTTTCACACGCCGCTAATGGCTGGGGCCAGCCGATTGCTGGCCGATCAGGTCCAGTCCGCAACTCTGCAGGCGCCGCGCGTCCCGTTTGTCAGCACGGTAACGAACAGCGAGATCGCCGACCCCGCGCAAATCCGCCGCAATCTGGCGGCGCAACTCACGACGCCAGTTCGCTACGCCGAGCTGATTGCTCGCCTGGCCGCCGAGCGCCCGACGGTGTTTGTCGAAGTAGGCCCGCAACAGACCTTCACCAAATTGAATCGCCGTATTCTCGACGCCGAGGCCTCGGTGATTGCGTGCGACAACCCCAAGCGCCCTGGATTGGAACCGCTGGCGTATGTGCAGGCCCTCTTGGAATGCCTGGGCGCGTATGGAGTAGCTGCCCCCGCGACTGCAGTTTCTGTGACGACTTCTCACTCAGAACCGAATCGAAAACCGATGTCCGACGAAATTCCTCATTTCGACGCCACCGAAGTTCGTCGCGCCAAGATGCGCGATGGCTCGGCCGGTAAGTCGCCCGCTCGACCCGCCGCACCTGCGCCCATAGCGAAGGCAGCGCCAAGAATCGCGGCGGCGCCGGCTTCGACGCCACCAACAAAACAGTCGCCGGCGCCGGCGGCCCGGCCAGCGGTGAGCGCTGCGCCGACGACGCCACCCGTCGCGAGCAAGCCGCAACCGGCGCCGCAAGTGGCGATTTCGCTCGTCGCTCCAAAGCCTGCGGTCGCCCCGCAACCGGTTGTCGCGCCCTCGCCGCAGCCGCCAGTCGCAACGCCCGCGCAGCAAACAATCGCGCCGCAATCAGCCGCTCCCAAGGCAACGGCAAGCGCGATCACGGTCGCGGCGTCGGAGGACCTGGCAAAGTTCCTTGTGAACTTTGTGGTCGAACAGACCGGCTATCCACCTGAAGTGGTCGATCTCGACGCCGACTTGGAAGCGGACCTGGGCATCGACAGCATCAAGAAGGCCCAGCTCTTCGGCGAGTTGCAGGAGTATTTCGATATCGGCGCGACGGCAACGAACCTCTCGCTCGATGATTTCCCGACGCTGCGGCACGTGTTGAACTTCCTGGCGCAATCCTCGGCGCCAGCCCCCGCGACGGCCGCGACTCAGACCGCTAGTCCGCCGCAAATTGCCATCGAGCCTACCGCGATCGTCGCGCCGGTTGCGGTTCCGGTCGCTCCGGTAGCCGCTGAGGCCCCGGCGCCTGCCATCGGCGCTGTGTCGACTGCCAACCCGGCCGAGTTGGAATCGTTCTTGATTAACTTCGTGGTCGAGCAGACCGGCTACCCGGCCGAAGTGGTCGAGCTCGACGCCGATCTCGAAGCGGACCTCGGCATCGACAGCATCAAGAAGGCGCAACTCTTCGGCGAGTTGCAAGAATATTTCGACATCGGCGCAACGGCGACCAATCTCTCGCTCGACGATTTCCCGACGCTGCGGCATGTGCTCAATTTCCTCGCCGCTCAATCATCCCCTGGCGCCACGGAAAGCCCAGTCGAAAGCGTAGCGCCCGCCGCTACGCCGTCGGCTGCAGCCGCGGTTCCGACGCCGGCGCCAGTCCCAGACCCAATCGCGCCGCCGGTCAGCGGCGAAATTGCTCCGGCGACCGTGGGCGGCGTCTCGACAACTGACCCCGCCGAGTTGGAATCATTCCTGATCAACTTCGTCGTCGAACAGACCGGCTATCCGGCCGAAGTCGTCGAGCTCGACGCCGATCTCGAAGCCGACCTCGGCATCGACAGCATCAAGAAGGCCCAGCTCTTCGGTGAGCTGCAGGAGTATTTTGACATCGGCGCGTCGGCGACGAACCTATCGCTCGACGATTTCCCCACGCTCAGGCACGTGCTCAATTTCCTGGCCGCGCAACCGGCGCCGGCGTCCCCTACGAACGAAACGCCAACCGCTGCGCCCGCGGCCTCGTTGCCGCCTACGGCCGCAACGCCAGTGCTTGAAGTCGTGACGACGCCGAAGGTCGTCGTGAGTGGTACTGAGCCGATTCCCTCGGCGCCTTCGAACACGACGCCACTGAACACTGCGGCGCCAATCGCGGCCAACGCGGCCGAGCTGGAGTCGTTCTTGATCAACTTCGTCGTCGAGCAGACCGGCTATCCGGCGGAGGTGGTCGAGCTCGACGCCGACCTGGAAGCCGACCTCGGCATCGACAGCATCAAGAAGGCCCAGCTCTTCGGTGAGTTGCAGGAATATTTTGACATCGGCGCAACAGCGACCAACCTCTCGCTCGATGACTTCCCCACGCTGCGGCACGTGTTGAACTTTCTGGCCCAACACGGTTCGGCCGGCGTGCCAACGGCCGATCTTGCCAACGGATCGTCGCACGCCAACGGCCACGTCGCGGTGGGGCACGCCGCGAATGGTCACGCGACCAATGGCCACTCAACGAATGGCCATGGCGCGAACGGCTACGGATCGAACGGGCACGAATCGAACGGACACAGCGGAAATGGCCACACAGGCAATGGCCATGGATCGAACCTGCACCTGGCGCCGGTAGCTGCCGCGAATGGCGGCGCCTTGCACACGCTTCGCGGCGTCCCGTACGACAACGGTTTTCAAATCGGCCGTTCGCACGCCCAACAGATCGTGCAATTACTGCGCAGCGGCGTCGACTCCGGTTCGGAATCCGATGCGCTCGCAAGTTCACAGACCGCGACCGCGCAACTGGCGCGGCTGTCGTCCAACGAGCTGGATCAACTGCAAGGAATTGCCGACGCGGTCGAAGTTCCCCTGGCCAGCCTGCTCGCTCATCACGAGACGCTGATTGCCGGACTGAACGGCGCCCTTCAGTGCGCGGCTTCGACTCCAGCATTTGGATCGAACGGTTCCAGTAGCGCGGCGCACGCAAACGGTTACGCAGCGTCGCGCAGCGCAGACTTCACAGAGCCTGCTCCGCCGGAGCTGCCAAATCCATCGGTAACGATCCGTTACGGACTCGAAATGCGCGAGACGCCACGGACGTCGGGAGCCGCCAGGATGACCTGGGGCGGCGCGGCGATCGTCCTCGGCGACGATGACGTGGCCAAGGCGCTCCGCAATCGGCTCGAACAAGACGGCGTCGTCGTGCATGAGCTGGCGATCGACGACGACTTGGATCAAATCCTGGCCGAGCTCGCGCAGATCTGCCAACAAGGCCCCGCCCCGCACCTGTTCATCACGACGGCCAATGACGCCCTGAGTGGCGATTGGTGGAATGAAGAACGTTGGAACACGCGCCGGCGGCAGACCATGCTCACGCCGTTCTTCGTCTGCCAAAAGTGGGTGCAGCTGGCCACGGCCGGCGGTTGGCTCGACCGCGCTACGGTTGTCGCCACCACGCAGCTTGGCGGAGATTTTGGCTTCTCGCAGGGACCAGAAGGCGCCGCCGGAGGAGCCCTGGCCGGATTGCTGAAAGCGATCTTCATCGAGTACGCCGTGCTGCAAGGTCTGAAAGACCTGCGAGTCAAGGCGATCGACGCAGCAATCGACACCGATCCGATCGAACTAGCTGAAGACATCGTTGCAGAACTTGGCTCCGGCGCGCTCGACGTTGAAGTCGCCTTTGTCGAAGGGCGACGTTTCACAACCACGGCCAGCGAGCAACCTCTCGGCGAGCCAAGCGGATCGAACATCCGTCGCGGCGGCGTGTGGGCGGTGACCGGCGGCGCCCGCGGGATCACGGCCGCCTGCGCGCTGGAACTGGGCCGGCGACACGGTTTGAAGTTGCACCTGCTCGGCGCTTCGCCAGCGCCCAATATCGATCCGGCCTGGCGATCGCTCGACGCCGCCGGGCTCGAAAAGCTGAAAGCGTCGCTGATCATCGCCGCTCGCAAGGCAGGCTTACCGGCCGGTCAAAGCTGGGAACGCGCTCGCAAGGATCTTGAGATCGACCGCTCACTGCGAGCTTTCGCCGAGGCCGGCGTCGAAGCCACGTATCACACGTGCGATGTTTCGAACCGGCGGCAACTGGCCGACTTGCTCGAGCAAATTCGCAAAACGAGCGGTCCGATCGAAGGCATATTGCACGGCGCTGGTATTGATCGCTCATGCCGGTTCGACAAGAAGCAGCGCGAAGTCGTCGATCAGACGATCGGCGCGAAGGTCGATGGCGCCGCCCATCTGATGGCCCTCACGCGCCGCGACCCGATCCGCCACTTCCTCGGCTTCGGATCCATCAGCGGACGGATCGGCAGCTTCGGCCAGGCCGATTACTGCCTCTCGAACGACATGCTTTGCAAACTGATCGGCGCGTATCGTCGCGAGCGCCCGTGGATCCGCGCAGTGGGTTTCCACTGGCATCCCTGGGACGAGGTCGGCATGGCCGCGCGGCCCGAGACCAAGAACTCGCTGCAAAGCAAAGTCGAAATGACCTTGATGCCGCTGACCGAGGGCATCGCGCACTTCATCGGCGAGATCGCCGCCGGTTGCCCAACGCCGGAAGTGATGATCACCGAGCGCAGCCACTGGCGAAAATTCTCAGCCCTCACCGATTCGGCGAGTGTGGCAGCCCCAGAACCGGCCGCGGTCATCAAAACAACGCCCGTGGCAAAAACACCGGCTGTGGCAAAGACATTGCCTGCTGTCGCGCCAGTCGTGCAGCCTGCCCCTGAGCCAGTCATCGAATCCGTCGAACTGCTCACAGAGCGCTGCCTGATGCAGGCGCTTTCGGCCCCATTGTCCACGGCGCCGCAGAGTCTGTCGCTTGGTTCGCCCGTCTGGATCCTGGGAGACAACAGCGTAGCGCAAGCGTTGCGAGCCAGGCTCGAGGCAGCAGGCGTCGCGGCGCCGATCATTTCGTCCGCCGGCGACGCCGATCACACGCTGGCCGAACTCGATCGAATGTGGGCCCAGGCGCCAGCCCAGACTTTGTTTCTCATGACTGGTCGCGATGCAGCGCCGGCGACGTTACTTGACGCGGCCGCAAGCACCGCCCGTTGTGAACGCGGAATGCTATTGCCATTTTTGGTCACGCAGCGCTGGCACAAGTTGCTGGCCTCGCGACCAGACTTGGGACGAGCGACGCTCGTGGCCGCGGTCTCGCTCGGCGGCGAATTTGGATTCCGTGGCGTCGCGCCCGCGCCCGAAGGGGGCGCCATCACCGGGCTGCTCAAGTCCGTGGCGATCGAAGACGCTCGCCGTGACGAGCCCCGCTTGCGAGTCAAAGTGATCGACGCGCCGGCCGACGAACCCGCAGCCGCCGTAGTCGATTCGATTTTGCTCGAATTGGCGGGCGACGAGCCCGAGGTCGAAGTCTGCTGGACGCGCGGTGAACGGCGCGTGATTCGCCCGCTGCCAAACAAGCTCAGCACGACGCGAAAGCCGATTCCCCGCGGTGGCGTGTGGGTCGTCACCGGCGGCGCCCGTGGCATTACCTCGGTTACCGCGTTGGAACTCGCCCGCCGCTATGGTTGGAAGCTCCACCTGATCGGCAAAAGCCCGGCCCCGCAACCCGGCGCTCCTTGGCGCGGCCTGAAAGACGCGGAGTTGAAATCGTACGTTTCGCAGGTCGCTCGGCAGGCGATTGCGGCCGGCGCCAGCCCGGCGGCGGCCACGGACAGCGTCAACAAAGACGTCGAGATCTTCAACAACTTGCAGCAGTTTGCCGACGCCGGCGTCAGCGCGACGTATCACTCGTGCGATATCAGCGACCGCGCGGCGCTGGCAACGGTGCTGCACGCGGTTCGCCGGCAAGACGGCCCCATCGCCGGCGTGATCCACGGCGCCGGCACGATCAACCCGGCCAAGTTCGAGAATAAACGCCGCGAGCAAGTGGCGGCGCTATTCGACGCGAAGGTGATTGGCGCGCTGAATCTGATGGCGCTCACGGCAGACGATCCGCTCACCTATTTCGTTGGCTTCGGTTCGATTAGCGGTCGTTTCGGCTCAAACGGTCAGACAGACTACGCCGCCGGCAATGACGCGTTGGCGAAATTGATCGACTGGTTTCGTTCGGCCCGCCCCAGTTGCCCGTCGACCTGCGTCCACTGGGAATCGTGGGAAGGCTCCGGCATGGCGACGCAGCCGCGGTATGCCTTCGGTCCCAAGTCGATCCAAATGAAATACATGCAGCCGGACGAAGGAGTCCGCCGGCTGGAACAAGAGCTCGAAGCCGGCTTGCCAGACAGCGAAGTGCTCTACACGTTCGGCGAGTATTACCCGATGGTCTGCCCGCGCGAGCAATACGCGCTCGGGCCGTTCACGCCTGGCGTAGCGACGTCCAGGTCGACCGCCGCCTGGCCACTGCTGCAAAACGTTCGCACGACAGCCGAAGGCGCCACGGCCGACGCGCGGCTTGATCCGTTGGCGGATCCGTTCCTCACCCAGCATCGTTTGCGCGGCAAGCCGCTGCTGCCGGTCGTCGTCGGCATGGAAATCTTCGCCGAAGTGGCGCGGGCCGCCAGTGGCCAATCCGTCGTCGCGCTCGACAACGTGCAAATGCTCGATGGATTGCTATTCCACGCAGGTCGTCCCGTCACAGCGCAAACGCAAGCAGTCCGGCAACCCACTGGAGTCTACGCCTGCGTGTTGACGAATGATTTTCTCAATCGATCCGGCGGCTTGATTCAGAAAGCGCGTCCCTACTTAAAGGCAGAAGTCCGTGTCGGCGACGGCAGCGTCCCCGTCCCGGTCGTCGAGACGTTCGCGTCGGCGCCAGCGGTATTCACGGACGTTTCGTACCCCGAAGACGCCGCCATCTGGCACGGCGCGCCGTTCCGTTGTTTGACCGGCGTGCAGTGCGATCGCGATGGCGGCTGGGGACGGCTCGTTTCGCTGCCGCTGGCTGATCTGACTGGTCGTGAGCCGACGGCCGATTGGACTGTGCCCAGTTGCGTGCTCGACGCGGCGCTGTTTGCCTGCGGCGTTCACTTGTATCTGCATGGCCATGGCGCGGTCTCGCTACCAAAGGCGATCGACCATTTGCAGTTCGGGCGCGCCGCGCGCGACGGCGAGCAATGCCTGGTTCACTTCGCCTGCCGTGAGCTGACGGTCGATTCGGCCTGTTACGACTTCACCCTCATGGGCGACGATGGCCAGTTGATTGCCGCGGCGCAAGGTTACCGCAAGGTGATTCTCACTCGCGGAGCCACGCAATGAACCTACAAAGCGACTGCCTGGTGCGCTACGCGCGGCTAGACGATTGTCTCGCCGGCGCGGACCTGCGCGCGCCTCACTTCGGCGAAGAAGCGCGGCAGTTCGATCGCATTGCCGACGCCGCCCGGCGCCGCCAGTGGCTGGCCGGCCGCGCGGTGGCTCGCGAGTTGTTGCGCGAGGCGTTTGGCTTCAACCAATTCGACACGTTGGAAATCATTTCGCGCGGTGACAACGGCCTGGGAATGCGTCCGCTGGTCGTGGCTAACGGTTGCCGGATCGAGTGCGGCCTGTCGATTTCGCACACACCACGCGGCGTGCTCGTTGCGCTGGATCCGAAGAACGACTGCGCGCTCGGCGTTGATTTGTGCGATGGGTCCGAGAGCTTCACGCCTGGCTTCCTGCGGCTATGGTTCACGACGGGCGAGCAAAGTTGGATCGCCCGCGATCGCCGCCGCGCCGCGATTGTCTGGTCGATCAAAGAAGCCGTCTTCAAAGCCGTCTCACAAGGCGCCCCGTGGAATCCTCGCGACATCGAAGTGCACCCTGTCAGCGAACCGGACGCACGAGGCGCCGAGACATCGGCACTGTTTAACGCCTTCCGGTGCGATTACCGCGGTCAGGCAGTCACGCCGCTTTCGTTGGCGCTGCGGCTCGTTGATGGCCACACGGCGGCGATCGCCTGTTCGTCGCCAAACGCAACAATTCAGTTCAGCGTGCCTCTTCCGTCGGCGCGTGACCTGCATCAGCAACCGACCACACGACGTTCTGTCGCCGCCAACTACGGCGGCCGCCACCTGATTCCAAGTGCTGCGATTGTTCCACCTATTGAGTATTAGCCCTCGTTGGATTTCGACATGATTGATCTTTCGAACCGAGTTGCCCTGGTCTCTGGTAGTTCGCGCGGCGTGGGCCGGGCCTGCGCCATCAAGCTCGCGCAGGCTGGCGCCGACGTCATCGTCAACTACGTCACGTCGCGGAGCGCCGCGATGGAAACGGCCAAGGAGATTATGGATCTCGGTCGCCGCGTCCACGTCGTCAAGGCCGACGTCAGCGAGCAGGACGACGTGAAGTCGATGATGGACTACGTCAAACGCGAGATCGGCCAATTGGATATTGTCGTCAGCAACGCGGCCACCGGCGGATTTCGCCCGCTACTCGCCGCCAATCAAAAGCACTTTGAGAACACGTTTCAGACCAACGTGCTGGCGCTGCTGTTCTTGGTGCAAGAGGCGCTGCCACTGCTGGAGCGCAAACCACCGCGGACCGGCCGCGCGAAGGTGATCGCGCTATCGAGCCACGGCTCGAACATGGCGCTCCCCTGGTATGGGCTGATCGGCAGTTCCAAAGCGGCGCTCGAAAGCATCTCGCGCCACATGACGTTGGAAATCGGCGATCGCGGCGTGAACATCAACATCGTCAAAGCCGGACTCCTCGAGACCGACTCGACAAGCCGGCTGCCAGGCGCGGGCCAGATGTTCGACCACCGCAAAGACAAAACAATGACCGGCGACCAGATGTTGACGGTCGATGACGTCGCCAACGCGGTGCTGTTCTTGGCCAGCCCATTGTCGGATCAGGTGCAAGGCGAAACGCTGACCGTCGACGGTGGCGCGCAGATTCATGTTTGAGCGGACCGCCTGATCGACCATCGACCAGAGTCGCATAACGAAAGCTGAACGGACAATGAGTTATTTCCTGTTAACCGGCGCCACGGGCCTATTGGGCCGTTACCTGATGCGCGATCTCACAGTGGCCGAATTGCCGCTGGCGGTCGTGGTCCGCCCCACGAAGTGGGAATCAGCCGCGCAGCGCATTGAGACGGCCATGGCGCGGTGGGAGATGGAGCTGGGCCGGTCGCTCGTCCGCCCCGTCGTGCTCGAAGGAGATATCAGCGAACCCGGCTTGGGTCTGAACTCGCGAGACCTGGCCTGGGTGACCGCGAATTGCTCGTCGATGATTCATTCGGCCGCTTCGCTGACGTTTCACGCAGACGAGGCAACGGGCGAGCCGTGGCGCAGCAATGTCGAAGGGACGCGCAACGTCCTCGAACTCTGCCGCCAGGCAAATATCCGCCGCTACCATCACGTTTCGACGGCGTACGTTTGCGGTTTGCGACGCGGCAAGATCCTGGAGTCAGAGCTCGACGTCGGCCAGACCCCCGGCAACGACTACGAACGCACCAAGCTGCTGACCGAGACCGAGGTCGTCGCGTCCACAGACTTTGATCAGATCACGGTCTACCGCCCGTCGATTATCGTCGGCAATTCCCAGACCGGATTTACCACTTCGTACCACGGATTTTACACGCCGCTACGGATCGGGCACTCGCTCGTGCAAAACGTGCAGTGGGAAACCCTGCTGCAGGCAGACTTCCTGGGTCAGCTCAGCCTCAACGGCCAGGAGACAAAGAACCTGGTGGCCGTCGATTGGGTTTCAGCCGCGATGACCCATTTGATCTCGCACGAAGAGCTGCACGGCCAGACGTATCACCTGACGAACCCACGCCCGGCGACGGCCCTCACCATGCTCAAGGCGATCGCCGAAGAGCTGACGGCGTTCGCGCAAACGCGCAAGCCACCCCGCAATTCGATCGCGCCAAGCGAAGAAGTCGTCGCGTCCTTCCGCGAGCAAATGGGGATCTACCAAGCGTACTGGAGTGACGATCCGCATTTCGATTCGACGCGGACCGAGCAGGCCCTGCCCAATTTGCCCTGCCCCGAGATCGACGAAGCCGTCATGCAGCGTCTGGTGCAGTACGCCATTGGCGCGGGCTTTGGCTGGCCGCGCGAAGAGGCTATCGTCGCGCCGCAAGAGATCACGGCGCTACTCGCTCCGTGGCTATCGGCCGAAGACGCCGCTGGGCAGCGTTCAAAGGCAGCGCAAGTGATGAATGTTTGCGCCAGCGGCCGCGGCGGCGGCGCATGGCGATTGATCAGCGAAGGAGGAAAGCTCGCGCAGGTGGAGCGCGGGCTGGCGTCGGACGCCAATGGGACGTGCTATCTCACGTCGCCAACCCTGGCCGCGCTGCTGCGCGGCGCCTTGCCGCTACAGGCGGCGATCGATGCCGGACGACTCGTGGTTGTCGGCGCCTCGATGCATCCGCGCGAGCTGGCGAAACTCTTTCGCGAGCTGGCCGGGGCCAACCAACGGATTCTTGAAAACTCAGTGACTGGATGATGAGGACTGAAATGCATACGACGAACACCGTAACCGTCTCCTCAGACGCGCCCACGACTTCCGCGCTCAATTCCTCGGCCTCAGCGCGGATGCTGGAGCGCGGCAAGAAGAGCATCGCCGGTGGCGATTCGAGTTCGATGCGCGTGCTCCCCTATCACCTGCCACTGGTGGCCGAACGTGGCCAGGGCGCGCGGCTGTGGGATATCGACGGCAACGAGTATCTCGATCTGAACATGGCCTATGGCCCACTGCTGTTGGGTCATTGCCCACGGCAAGTCATTGATTCGGTCACGCGGCAGATCAGCCAGTTCGGCAGCCAGCTTGGTTTCCCGACGGAAGTCACGATTCGCGTTGCTGAGAAGGTCAAACAGCTGTATCCCAGCATGGAGCTGTTGCGATTCGCCAACTCCGGCACCGAGGCCTGCGCGTCGGCGGTTCGCCTGGCGCGCACGTTCACGGGTCGCCGCAAGCTGATCATGTTCGAAGGACATTACCACGGCTGGAGCGAGGCCGTCTTCAATCGTTACCACGCGCCGCTCGCCGATCTGCCCGCCGAAGGTTTCGGCCCCGCCATCCCTGGCACCACCGGCATGACCGATGGCATCCTGGACGTCATCACCGTCCAGTGGAACGACCTCGACGCGCTAGAGCGCTGCCTGGCCCGCCATGGGCACGAAGTGGCGGCCGTGATGATGGAACCGATCATGGGCAACGCCGGCGTCAACCTGCCGCGCGATGGCTACCTGCACAACGTGCGCGAACTGGCGCACGACCACGGCGCGCTGTTGATCTTTGACGAAGTCATCACCGGCATGCGTGTCTCGCCCGGTGGCGCCCAAGAGCACTACCTGGTCACGCCGGATATCACGATCGTGTCGAAGGCCATGGGTGGCGGTTACCCAATTGGCGCCTTTGGCGCGCGGGCTGAGATCATGGACCTGATCGCTCGTGGGCCGCTGTTCCACGGCGGCGTTTTCTCCGGCAATGCCGTGGTGATGTCGGCCGCTGACGCCGTGCTCGATACGGTGCTGGCCGACAAGACAAACATCTACAACCACTTGCACGCGCTGGGCAATCAACTGGCCGCAGGGCTCGATGAGATCCTCACCCGGCTTAACGTGCCGCACAAAGTGCATCATCTCGGCCCACTCGTCTCGGTGCTACTGACGACCGAAGAAGTCGAAGATCTGTACAACTACCGTGACGTGCGTCGCTATTGTGACTTCGAGCGGTTCATCACCTGGCAGCATTATCTGCAGCGAGCCGGTGTCTATTTCCATCCCAACCAGTTCGAGCCGATGTTCCTCTCCACGGCCCACACCGCGGAAGACGTCGCCCTGGCGCTGGATCGAATGGAAGAAGGAGCCCGGAAGTGTCTCAAGCGCTGACGTCCAATGAGCTGCTGAGCTCGGCGCCGATTCTCGACGCGGTGGAGCGCTACCGGGGGACGATTGTCGACCTCGACGCGTCGCGCGCACTGACCGGCGATGACTTTGCGCGGGCCCGCGAGGCGCTCGCGGCGGCGCTGGCCGGCGCCGGTTTGGCCTCGGGCGATCGCGTGATCGTGGCCGTGCCGAATGGCCCGCTCTTTTTGGCCACCCTGGCGGCAGTGCTCCAGTGCGAAGCCTCGCCGCTACTATTGCATTTTCGGACGCCACCGGCCGAAGTGCGCCGTTACGCGCAGCGGTTTGGCGTGCGGTTCTTTGCGTTTGATCCGACCGAGGAAACGGATTTCGGCGACTTGCTCGCCGTTTCGCTCGATCATGACTTCGCCGGGCTGGCAACCTTACGGTTTGCGGCGCTCGATGTGCCGGACGCGTTTACCGGCGGACCGATTCTGCGCGGCGTGCCGCTCCATCCGACGAGTGGCTCGACCGGTTTGCCGAAGATCGCGCTGCGGCCAGGCTTTGCCGCGATCGAAGAAGCTCGGCACTACGCGGCCACGCTGGCGATCGACGAAGACGACACAATCATGGCCATCCCGCCGATGAGCCACGCCTACGGATATGGCATGTGCGCTATGGTTCCGCTGCTGACCGGCGCGAACCTGATAACCACTCGCAAGTTCAGCGACAGTTTGATTCATCGCGCACTGGCTGAGCACCCCGCGACGATTGTGCCCACCGTCCCGGCGATGCTCGACGTCCTCTCGTTCGGTCGCGGGGCCGACCTGCGCCGCGCTCGGTGGGTGCTGACCGCCGGCGCCATGTTGCCGCTACGAGCCGCGGAGCAGTTCCGCAAGAAAACCGGCGTCACGGCCTGCCCACTGTACGGCACGACAGAGACCGGCGGAATTTCGATCGCGATCGCCGCCGATGGCAATGACGTCGATGGTCGCGTGGGCCCGCCGATGGACGGCGTGAGCGTGAAGGCTGGACCATCGTTACGGAATAATGATTCAGCGAGTGGCGAACCTGATTCCATCGACGGACTCGAGCGACTGTTTGTTCGTTCATCGTCAATGATGGCCGGCTATCTGGACGACGCCGGGCAGATCCTGCCGGTCGCCGATGGTTGGTTCGAGACAGGCGACCTCGCGCGGATTGAGAATGGCGCGATCGTCCTGCGTGGGCGCGATAGCGAAGTCATCAACGTCTTCGGCCTGAAAGTCGTCCCGTGCGAAGTCGAAGAAGCGATCGCCGCAATGCCCGGCGTGATCGAAGTGCGGGTCTATGCCGGCGAGCACCGCAGTGGCACGCAAGTTGTCAAAGCGGCGGTGGCGGTCGCAACCAAACTGACGGCCGCCGATATTCGCGCCCATTGCGAGCAACACCTGGTGTACTACAAACGCCCACAAGTCGTCACCCTGGTCGATCGCTTGCCGCGCACACCGGCCGGCAAGATCGATCGCGGGCAATTGCCGTAATCCGGCAAACGAAGCCATCGGAAGAGGTCCGCCATGTCCGTGGCCCAATCAAGCCCGTCGGTCGTTAAGAGTGATCCGATCGCGTCGGTGTTTCCGTTGCCGCTTTCCACGATGGAAGCGTTCATGGTGATGGACAGCCGGCCCGGTTACGGCATGCACTGCGATCTCGATCTGAGTTTTGCGGGCCGGATTGATCGCGCAGCGTTCGAAGCGGGGCTTGCCTTCGCGCTCGAGCGTAATCCGCTGTTTCACTTCACAATCGCGCGGCAACAGAACGGCAAGCTCGCCTGGCAGGACAGCGGCCAATCGCCGCCGGTGCAGTGGATTTCGCTCGACGACCCGCTCGACGACAGTTACGGCGCCACGTTCGATCTCATGTCACGGCCGGGGCTGCGGATCTGGGTCCGGCGAGGCGAAGATGAAAGCAAGGTCCTGCTCCACTTCCATCACGCCTGCGGCGACGGACTCGGAGTCAACGGATTTATCGAAGACCTGCTCGTCGGCTACCACAACGCCTTTCCGGGTTGCGCGCCGATCGAACCACGCCCGCTGGAGACGGAGCGGCTGAAGACGCGTGGGGAAATCGGCATGGGAACCCGCAGCCTGTGGCGACAGTTCACAGATGTGTTTGTCGGCGCGCGCGAAGGGGCGAAGCTATTGTTCCAACAACCGGTGTCGATCGCCGCGACGCGAGACTTGGCGCCGTCAGACCCCGCCACGGCCTTGCCGATGCGTCCGTTTTATATCTCCGCCAGACTTTCTGAAGCCACGACGCGCGGCTTGCGGCAGCTGGCCAAACAAGCGGACGCCACAACGAACGACGTGCTGCTAAGCGAGTTGTTCCTGCTGTTGGCCAATTGGAATGAACGGCACGGCGGCCTGCCGGCGGGCAAGCGGTTGCGGATCTTGATGCCACAGAATCTGCGCGAGAATGAAGACTACAAAATGCCGCTCGCGAACGCGATCAGCTTTGCCTTCGTGACGCGCAAAGCCAGTTGGTGTGCGCGGCCGGCCGAGTTGCTCGAAAGCATTCGTCAGGAAACCGCGGCCATCCGCGATGGCAAGCTATCACTCTATTTCTTGGGCTGCATGCAGACGATGCGTTCGTGGGGCCTTCTTCAGAAGATCGCCGATGGCCCTTTTGGCTTCGGGGCCGCGATTTTGACCAATATCGGCGACCCTTCTCGCCAGTTTATCGCCAAACTGCCGCGGATCGACGACGCTGTGCAGGCAGGCAATGTCAGGTATCATGGGATGGTCGGCGTTCCTCCCACCCGCCCGCGCACCGGCGTGGTGTTCACCGTCGCCAACCACGGCCCAACGATGTCGATCACTTATCGTTGGGACCCGCATCAATTCGATCCGCAATCGGGCCGACAGATTCTCGACGAGTTTGTGGCCCAATTGAACGCCACGGCGCAATCATCCGTCGCTGGGCAGTGATCGCAGAAGAATACGGCGATCGTCGGAGCGCGCGATCGCTCGGCCAGTTTTTTTTCAGTATTGAAAGCATGACGATCATTATCGAAGGCGTGGGGCTCAGCAAAACGTATGATTCGGGCGTTCGCGTTCCCGCGCTCCGCGGTGTGGACGTGCAAATCGAACAAGGTACGTTCGTCGCCATCATGGGCCCATCCGGTTCGGGCAAGAGCACGCTGCTGAATTTGCTGGGCGCACTGGATGTGCCGACTGAGGGCCGGATCCTGCTCGAAGGAATCGACGTCGCCAAAATGACGGACGACGATCGCACGACACTCCGCCGCCGCCGCATCGGCTTCGTGTTTCAACAATTCAACTTGCTGCCGATCCTCTCCGCTGCTGAAAATGTCGGCGTTCCGCTCCGGCTCGAAGGCAAGCCCGGCGCCGAGATCGATCAGGCCGTAGCCGAGGTGCTCGCGCTCGTCGGTCTGGCCGATCGTCGCGATCATTTGCCTAGCCAGTTATCTGGCGGCGAACAACAGCGCGTGGCCATCGCCCGGGCGCTGATCGCGAAACCAGCCATGATCCTGGCGGACGAACCGACCGGAAATCTCGACAGCGCCAACGGCGAGCGCGTGATCGAAATCTTGCGATCGCTGGTCAACGAGCGGGGCCAAACGGTCGTGATGGTCACCCACGACCCGGCCGTGGCGCAACAGGCAGACCGGGTGATCCAGGTCCGCGATGGACGAATCTGCGAAGACTACGATCCGCGGCTCGCCGGCAAAGCGCCACTGGAAAAAACGGCCACCAACGCCAGCGCAGTCGCGGAGCCGCGACGATGAGCACCTGGGTATTGGCCTGGTCCGAGCTAAAGCACCGCCGCGGCCGCACCTTGCTCACCTTGAGCAGCGTAGTGATCGCTGTGGCGGCGATCGTGGCCGTCACTTCGGCCACGGCCACCACGCGCAAGTCTTATCAACAGATCTTTGCCGTGCTGGCCGGCCGCACGGATCTGGAAGTCGTCGCCCGCGGCGGCGGACGGTTTCGGCAGGAAGTCATGCAAGACCTGCGCGAGGTCGCCGGCGTACGGGCGATCGTGCCCGTCTTTCATCGCGCGACAAACCTGTACGCCCACGGCGCCAAGGCCCGCGTGCTGGCCGTAGGGATCTTGCCGGAAGAGCCCGAATCGACTGTGGGGCTGCAACTCGTCGACGGAAAGTTTCCCACAGCTCCAGGCGAAGTGGCCCTCGAGGCCAACCTGGCCGAATCGCTGCATCTCAAAGTTGGCGAGCAGCTTCGCGCCCTGAGCGCTCGCGGCCTGAAGGCGCAGACGCTGACCGGAACCTGGCGAACGAACGACGCTTCGCGCGTGCAACAAGGGGGCATGCTGCTGGCCACCGTCAGCAGTTTGCAATCAATGTTCCGCACGCCCGGCGAAGTCGACGGGCTGCATGTCTTTTTGGACGATCCCAAACAGGCCGAGCAAGTAATGCTGGCCGCGGCCGAAGTATTGCCGACCGAGCTGCGCGTGCAGTTTCCCAAGGCCCGTAGTGGTCTGGCCGAGGAGATGTTGCAGCTCACCGAGGTTAGCCTGAACATGGCCAGCGCGCTCTCTTTTACCACGGCGGTGGTGATCGCGCTCAGCGTCTTCTTGATGAACGTCAGTGAGCGCCGCCGGCAGATTGCGATCCTGCGAGCGATTGGCGCCACGCGTGGCCAGGTGATGGGAATGATCTGCCGCGAGGCGCTCGTCGTCGGATTCCTGGCGACGCTGTTCGGCATTCCGCTCGGCCTGTACGGCGGCGGCTTTTTGCTGCAATCGATCGGCGCCATGATGCAAACGTCGATGCCTTCTCGCGGAGAACTCAGCCTGGCAGTGCTTGCAGCTGGCTGCTCCGGCCCGCTGATTTGTCTCGTCGCCGCTTGGATTCCGGCGCGCAGAGCCAGCCGTGTCTCGCCGCTCGAAGGAATGCGCCCCGTGGTCACAGTTCCATCGGCCGGTATCGGTCGGCGCGGCCCCTGGGCTGGTCTGATAGGGCTCAGCATTACTGGCGTGGTCACCGTGCTCTGCATGCTCGGCCTGCTGCCAATCTGGATTGCCATTCTCGGCATGGTGTTATCGCTGCTGTCCGTGACGTTGCTCGTGCCTGTGGCGCTACGGCCCGCGGTGGCGCTGGTGACCTGGCCGTGGCGCGGTCGGGAAACTCTGGAAGGGCAGATGTCCAAGCGGCTAGTCTTGCGCCACGCCGGCCGCAGCGCGCTGACCGTGGGCGTGCTCCTGATTGCCGTCGCGGCTGGCGTAGGGACGAGCAATGCCGTCTTCAGCGTGACGGACGACACGCGCCACTGGTACGAACGCACAATCACGGCCGACTTTCTGCTGCGGGCCGCCATGCCAGACATGAGTGGCCAGGATCACGCCGGCATGGACGCGGCGCTCGGCAATGAACTCGCGCAGATTGATGGCGTCGAGCGCGTCGAAGCGACCAATCTGCTCCGCGCCGAGGCGGGCGGAGCCGAGGCGATTCTCGCCGCGCGCGATTTCCGACTTTACGACCGCTTGCCGCTCAATATTGTTGGTGAAGATTCGGATCGAATTCTGAAACAGGTGCTGGCGGGCGATCTCGTGCTGGGCTCGGTCCTGGCCGAAAGGCTCGACCTGAAGATTGGCGATTCGCTGGAAGTGATTGTCGGCGATCGCAGTCGACGGTTCCAGATCGCTGGCATTGTCAACGAATACACCTTCGGCGGCGCGGTCGTCGTTGTCGATCGAACGGCCGCCGCGGAGTTGCTGCCGAAAGAAACCGTCGACGGTTATTTGATTAAGGTCACTCCTGGCACAGAACAAGCAGTCAACGACCGGCTGGAATCGATCGCCACCGAGCAAGGGCTGCTGCTGCAAACGTTCAGCGAAGTGTCCCGGATGATCGACTCGATGGTGGCCGGTGTGACTGGCGGACTGTGGGCCCTGCTGCTCTTGGGATTGGGCGTCGGTGCGCTCGGCGTCGTCAATACGTTGTCGATCAGCGTGCTCGAACAAACGCGCGAGTTGGGAATGTTGCGCGCCGTGGGCATGCGACGCAATCAGGTCATGCGCACCATTCTGGGACAGGCCTTACTGATGGGCACGCTCGGCATCCTTGGCGGAGGCGCACTGGGCATGTTGTTGGCGCGCATGATGAACATCTGCCTGATCACGTTGCTGGGCCGACCGGTCGAGTTTGGCATGCGGCTCCACTTTGTCGCCCTGCTGTTGGCGGCCGCGCTGACCGTGGTCATGATATCCGCTTTGATCCCGGCGCGACGGGCGGCGCAATTGAGCCCGATCGAAGCCACGCGCGTCGAATAGCGCAAAGTAGCCGCATAGCAAGACGCCGAGCGCGGCGTCTTAAATCGGCTGCGGTCCGCGCTGCAAAATCTTCCAGACGATTTGCGCCTCGGGCCCATCGACCAGGCTGCCAACGCCGCCTGGCCGCAGAAACGACGTCTGTTTTGGTTCCAGTCCAAATAGATGCAACAGCGTGGCGTGATAGTCGTGGTGACTGACCGTGTCCGTAACGGCCTTGTGGCCGAGCTCGTCAGTCGCGCCGTGAATCGTGCCGCCCTTTACGCCGCCGCCGGCCAGCCACGTGCTGAAGCCGTACGTGTTGTGGTCGCGACCGATGTTCTTTTCGTTCTCGACCACCGGCAGCCGCCCCATCTCGCCGCCCCAGTGGACCAGCGTGCTGTCGAGCATGCCGCGCTGCTTAAGATCCTGCACCAGCGCCGCGGCAGGCTGGTCTGTCCGCCGGCAAACGGCCGGCAGTCCTTTCTCGATGCCGCCGTGGTGGTCCCAGGTTTGATTACCGGTATGAATCTGCACGAACCGCACGCCGCGTTCGACCAGCCGGCGCGCGATCAGGCAGCGCGTGCCGTATTCCTTGGTCTCCGGCGCGTCGATGCCGTACAGCTTGTGTGTCGCCGCGCTTTCGGAGGAAACATCGAGCGCCTCTTTGGCCGCTAGTTGCATCCGCGCGGCCAGCTCATAACTTTGAATCCGAGCCGCCAGGTCATGTTCGCGCGGATGACGGTCCGCGTGCTCGCGATTCAAGTCGCCCAAGTAGTTCAGCAGGCGATCTTGCGCCGCGCCGCGCAACTGCGGTGGTGGGTCGAGATTCAACAGCCGCGGCTCGGTCGGCCGCACCACGGTTCCCTGATAAAGCGAAGGGAGCCAACCATTCTGCCAGTTTTCAACGCCCAAGACGGGCAAGCCGCCGGGATCGGTCAGCACGACAAACGCCGGCAGGTTCTGACTCTCCGCGCCGAGCGCGTACGTGATCCACGAGCCGAGCGCCGGCCGGCCTGCACCGATCTCGCCCGTGTTGAGCGCGTTGATTGACTGCCCATGATTATTGACGTCGGTGTGCATCGAGCGGATCAGGCAGATGTCGTCCGCCACTCGGCCCAGGTTCGGCAGCAGCTCGCTCAGCTCCATGCCGCACTCGCCATGCCGGCTGAACTTCCAAGGGCTGCCAAACAACTTCGTGCTGGCCTCGGCGACGTTGTCGTACTTGATGTCGCCGGTGAAATTCTGCATGTGCCGCTTTGTGAGTTCCGGCTTCGGGTCGAACAGATCGACCTGGCTGGGGCCCCCCTGCATGAACATTGAGATCATCGCCGTCGCCTGCGGCGCGCGAGCCGGCGCGCGTGGCTTGAGGTCGAACGTCGGCCGCTCCAACAGCGGCTTCGGCGGCGAAGCCTGCGCGGCGTCTGCGCCCAAGAGCGAGGCGAGCGCCAATCCGCCCAGCCCAAAGGCCTGCTGCTGTAAAAAATGCCGGCGTGTGTAATGCGACATATAGAATCGTTCCTCTTGTAGGGTACGCACGCCGTGCGTACCACAACATAGCGCTGCTTCACACATCATGGTACGCACGGCGTGCGTACCCTACGGTCTATCAATCCACATAAAGAAACTCATTCGAAATCAACAGCGCCTGGCAAAGCTGCGCGAGCGCCACATGCGCGGGCGATGGTGCTGCCGGCGCCGGCTTTTTGGGGTCGGGCGGAGTCGCCGCGGCCGCTGCTGCCGCCGCTTGCGTGACGATCGCCGTTTGCTCGGTCAGAAACGCCACGCTGGCCTTCATCTCTGATTCGCTCGGCTTGCGCGAGTAGGCCAGCAACCACGCCCGCTGCAGCTGCGCCGCCGGATCGGCCCCGGCCTCGCGCTCGATCCGCGTCGCCATGGCGTCGCTCTGTTCGACAACGAACGAGCTGTTCATCATCAACAAGGATTGCGGCGCCACGGTCGAGCTTGCCCGTAGCTCGCAGTTGGGCGTCATCAGCGGCGCGTCGAACGGTTCGAGCATGCCCAGCGGCGATGAGCGGCGGACCTGCACATAGATCGAACGGCGGAATTCGTCATCGCCCAGCGGCACAACCTTGCCCGTCGGGCGTCCGGCCGAATCGCGCGTATCGACCCCCACGACGATCTGGCCAACGTCATCCGGCGTGACTGGCACAGCGGACCCGAACATCTTGATCGAAAGCCGACCACTGATGGCCAGCAGCGAATCGCGGATCCCCTCGGCTTGCAACCGCCGCACGCTCATGCGGCCGAGCAGCCGGTTATCGGGATCGATCGCGTCGAGCGATTCGCGCCGCGCGGACGATTGCCGGTAAGCGGACGAGGTCACAATCTCGCGCACCAGCGGTTTCAACTTCCAGCCGTGCTCCATAAAGTCAGCGGCAAGCCAGTCGAGCAGTTCCGGATGCGAAGGCCGTTCGCCCAACATGCCAAAATCGCCCGGCGTCGCCACGATCCCGCGGCCGAACAAGTTCAACCAGAACCGGTTCACTAACACCCGCGCCACCAGCGGATGTTTGCCATCGGTCAAATGTCGCGCATACGCCAGGCGGCGGCCACTGGTCGGGCGCGCGGGATCCGGCGTGATCGTAAACCCGGCCGCGTTGAGTACGGCCAGTTCGCCCGGCGCCACTTCCTGCCGCGGCTGATTGAAGTCGCCACGCGCAAAGAGTTTGGTCGGCGGAACCTGCCCGGCGATTTCGGTCAGGCATTGCACTTTATCGTCGGCCGGAATCTTCTTTCGCGCGGCGTCCGTCAGCTCGTCCCACTTTTTGTTGAACGCCGTCAGCCGATCGGCCACATACAAATAGACGCTGCCGCGGTTGATATCCAGAAACGGATATTCCTTAATCAGTTGCTTTTGCTCCGCCGTGCGATCTTTGTCCGCAGCCGCGCGGGCGGCGCGAGCCTGCGCGTGCATCGCCTCGGGCAGCTTCGCCAGCTCTTTTTCGAGCGTCTCAGCGATAATGACGTCGAGCGCCGCGTTGCGCTCGTCAGTGACGCGCTTCAATTCGGCCTCGGCCGCGGCCGCTTGCTGGCGCGTTTCGTCGCTCCAGAGCGAAACCAACCGCTGCTCTGGCACGCGCCAATGTTGCCAGTCATAGGCCGGCTCGAACAACGCGCGAATCCGATGATAGTCGGCGTGCGTGATCGGATCGTAACGATGGGCGTGGCACTGGGCACAGCCCACGGTCAAACCCAGCACGGACGTCGAAACGATCTTGATCGTATCGGCGATGACCTCGTTGCGCGCCAGGTTCGGCTCGCCAATGCCGTCGCCGGTGCCATCTGGTCCCATCCGCAACATGCCGGTGGCAATCAACAAGTCGGCCTGCGCCGGCGTCAGGTTCGCATACGGCGGCGTCAGCAACTCGTCACCGGCCAGTTGCTCCGTGAGAAACCGATCCCACGGTTTGTCTGCGTTCAAAGAGCGAATCACATAGTCGCGATATTTATACGCCCACTTGCGCTCGGTATCGCGCTCGGTGTAGCCGTTGCTGTCAGCGTAGCCAACGACATCCAACCAGTGGCGGGCCCAGCGCTCGCCGAATTCCGGCGCCGCCAGCAGCGTGTCGACCAGGCGTTCGTAGGCGTCGGGCGCGGTGTCCGCCAGAAAACGCTCAACCGCCAAAGGCGTCGGCGGCAAGCCGGTCAGGTCAAAGCTTAGGCGGCGGATCAACGTCGTGCGATCGGCCGGCGGGCTAAACGTCTGGCCCTGCGCTTCGAGCCGCGACAGCAGAAAGGCGTCGATCGGTTTTGTTCCGGTGGACGCGTCTTTTATTGTCGGTAACCCCGGCCGACGGATCGGTTGAAACGACCAGTGCTCTCGTTCTTCGACGGTGAACGTATCGCCCGGCGGCAGCGTCACCGGTTCTTCGCGAAGCGTCTTGGCGCCGGCGTCGATCCAGCGCGCGATCGTCGCCACTTGGGCTTCGGTCAGCTTCTTGGCGTCAGGCGGCATTTCGCCAGCCGCCACGCGCTCGTACAAAACGCTCTTCGCGTGATCGCCGGCAACAACCGCCGCGCCCGACTCGCCCCCTTTTAGTAACCAGCGGGCGGTTCTAGCGTCGAGTCCCCCCTGGCGCTCCTCTTCCTCGCCGTGACAGCGCCAGCAGTGCGCCTTGAGAATCGGCCGCACATCGGTCTCGAAGTGAACCGGCGACAGCGCATCGGCCGCGCGCAGCACGGCCGGCTCCAAACAGACAATCACTAACAGGAGAGCGATTCGCATGGCCAGCAGGTGGGGGCGGGAGGCAGGTGGGAAGGCGCGCCGATCGCAGTGGCCGCATTGTAAGAGCTGCCGTAGGGGCGTTCAACCTTTTGCAGCTCTGCCCAAGAGAACGGCACAGTCTGGGGTCTGGCTCATTTTTCGGAGAGCAGGTTTTCTGTTGGCGAAAAATCGCTGGCCGAAAACATGTGCCTGCCCCCCCTACTTCGAAGACTTTGCAATCCTCCTGCAATACTGCCTCTCGGCCGATAACTTCCAGGCCGCACAATGACCTCGCGCAGTCGCATTCGCGCTGCGGATGCACTTCGACATGAACGCTTCCGTCCAACACAACGCCTGAACCAAAACCAGAATTCTCATACTGATCACTAGTCGCGCAGCCACAAAAACCCTTCGTATCGAAATAGTATCGCCTTGCCGTAATTGATCTAATGACCGCCGTTTCGAAATCGTTGTCTCACTTGCAGGAGGTGGACTATGGTTCGTCGTCGCGCGTTCACGCTCGTCGAGTTGCTGGTCGTCATTGCGATTATCGCCATCTTGATCGGCCTCTTGCTGCCTACAGTGCAAATGTCTCGCGAAGCCGCGCGGAGCGCGTCTTGCCGCAACAACCTTCGCCAGATCGGCCTGGGCGTGCAGATGTATGTCGAGTCGACAGGTTTCTATCCCCCTGGCAACGCGCCGCAAACCAGGTTGCAGGAAGATACTCGCCCCTTTGGTGGCGCCACGTGGTTGATCTCCATCTTGCCGTTCGTCGAGCAAAGAGGGCTCTATGAAAGTTATCAATTCAAAGTACATGACGGCTCCGGCATATTCGTGGCCAACGATCGCACGACCAACCGCGAGGTGCGCACGGCCTCGGTCTCGACGTATCTCTGCCCTTCGGACACTGCCGATGGCGCCGTAGTGCCCACCGATGGCGGCGCTACGCTCTACGATCCGCCGCTGGAATACATGCCAGGCTCGTATCGAGCCATGTCCGGAGTGATCGCATTTCCCGAGCCAGGCCAAGGAGAAGTTACCGCGGTCCAGCCTAAATTTCGCATGATCGCCACCAGCGCGATCCACGACATGCCAAACGCGCAAACGCCCCTGACGCGCCCGCGAGATATCACCGACGGCCTGTCGAACACGCTGCTGGTGGGCGAGAACACCGACCGCACGATCCCTGGCCAAGGGACGCTCTGGGCGAATCCCTATCCGTACTACACACTGTCGACCGCCTCGATCGAACCGCTGACGCTGCAGGGAGACTACAACCGCTGTTTCCAAAAGACCGGCGTGGAAGAGCCTTGCAAGCGCGGCTGGGGCAGCGCGCACCTGGGCGGTTTGAACTTTCTGCTGGGCGACGGCTCTGTCCGCCGTGTGCAGACATCGATCGACATGATGCTGTTCATCGAGCTCTCAACCATCGCCGGCGGCGAACCGGCGCAATTGGTTGACTGATCGACGGATCGGCTGGCACGATCACGTTTGTTATTCGAGAGAGGCACGCAACCCTGGGACGTTCGGCGAGCGAACGTCCCAGGGCTTTGGTCAAAGGTTGAGAAACGGCGCGACCGGAAGCCTTGCGGCAACGGCATGCAGTCACATCGTCCGCTTTAGACTGGGCTTCTCACGCCGTGCCGGAAACACTTGGAATCCCGAAATGACGGAATCCATCCCGAATCGTCGCCTCTGGTTACCGCACGGACTCATGGTCGCAGGCGCCATCTGCGGTCTTGCCGCTTTGTTTCACGTGTTGCCACCCGATGGGAATCAAATCCTGGCCATTGGCAGCGTACTTCTATTAACCGCAGGGCTGCTGATCGAATACCGGCAGCTCCTCGATCCCGACGCCTCGCCATTCCTCGATCCCGACATCTCGCCATCGACAGCCGTGACTGACCTGCCCCGTCGCTCGTTTCAATTTAGCCTGCGAACAATATTCATCGTGGTGACCGTGATCGCACTCTTCCTTGGGATCGGAGCATGGTCAATGCGCGTGCGAAGTGCAGTGCGCGAAGTAGCGCGACGAGCCGCGGAACGACATGAGCGGGAATATCAGGCGGTCGAGTATGTAAAGACACGAACGGGCCAAACCACCGATGAATGGGCGTCCTGGATTATCAAAACAGACACCGGCTTTGAAGTACACGTGCAGCGCATCCCGAAGAACGGGCAGCATTACATCTTCCTTTACTCGGACGACGGCACATATGATGGCGTGCGTGGAAACGCTCCATGACCGCGCGCCAGGTGATAACGATGCCAATCCTACGCCGCCGCTGGTTTCGATATTCGTTGCGAACGATGTTGGTGATGGTGACGCTAGTGGCCGCATGCCTGGCATGGCCGGTCAGAGAATGGCGGCTAGTCCACCATCGCCGAATCGTCCTCGACGAAGTGCAGAGTAAATCTGGATCGGTCGTGGGACCATGGCCCGGGCAGCGATCGCCACATTCGGGGCTTAGGGGGCTCTTCGATGACGTGTTGGTTTCTGAAATCGCCCTGATGCCGAAAACAACGCAAACCGAATTGATGCGCGTTCAGGCGGCATTTCCAGAGGCCGACGTTTACATCGCGACAGACGCCAGCTACTACGGCGCCTATGGACGGCCGGAACAGGCAGGCCAACGACCAACTGACTAGTACAACACGCCCTACGTCGGCCTTCGTCGCGTCAATCAGACCGACTGATCTACCATCGCGGACACCCATGCCAGCACCAACCCGCCGCCGCTGGTTTCAGTTCAGCTTGGGGGAGCTGTTCGAGGCGATCGGACTGTTCGCACTGTCGATAGGCGGGGCGTCATACCTCGTCTCATCTCGCGGCGCGGCATCGGTTCCCGTTGCCATTCTTTCGCTGTTTTGCATTCCATTTGGACCATGCGCAGCGATTTGGGTGCTTGCAGGTGACCGGAGAGTTGGGCTGGTCCAAATGGAATGCAAAACAGGTTTGCTCGCATCCTTATTCGCAGTTCTGTACTTCCTTATGTGGATACAGTGGGCCTACTTTTAGCGAACGATTGCCTTAATCTTGTGCCATCCAGTCCATCAAGCCTTTCTGACATTGCGCTGCATCCTAATCTGCTCCTATTCCTATAACTTCATTTTGTTAGACGCTCTAAGCCTATTATGATCAGAGCACAGGTAACCCGGAGCGAGTCCCGAAAATGATCGTCTCATCATGAAAACCCTCACCAAAGAACTTTGGATGGAAGTCCCCGCCAGGCGGGCGATTGTTTCGATCCATAACGAGGCCGCGCGGTTGGTGGCCGAGAGTGGCGTGCAGAATGGGTTGATGCTGGTCAACGCCATGCATATCACCGCCAGCGTGTTTATCAATGACGACGAGTCAGGCCTGCACGCCGATTATGAAAAGTGGCTCGAAGGGCTGGCGCCGTTTGACGCCTCGCCCAAGACGTACAATCACAACCGCACCGGCGAGGACAACGCCGACGCACACCTCAAGCGGCAGGTGATGGGGCGCGAGGTTGTGGTTGCCATCACCGATGGCCAGATGCACCTCGGCCCCTGGGAGCACATCTTTTATTACGAGTTCGACGGGCGACGACGGAAACGCGTACTGGTGAAGATCATTGGGGAGTGAGCGCGCTGCGAAGACGTCGAACGATCGCGACCCCGGTCAGGGGTCGAAGATATTAGCCGGTGGTCGAGCGAACGCGATACCACCGGTCCACGGCACATCATCCTCTGTCGTCGAACGACGCCGGCAGGCGTCGCACAATCACCGCAACGACGAATCTGCGACCCCGGCTGGGGTCGAGACGACGATTATTCTATTGCTCTCTTTCCGGGGGTATCGCTGCGCTCGACCACCCGGCTAATGCCTGGGATCCCTGCCGGGATCCATTGCGCAGGCGCCGACACGCGCGCCCAGCGATGACTGCAATACCCCGACAACCAGGCCCATCGGCCGCGCAAACCTCACCCAAGTGAGTCGGCCGAATCGACGTTGGTGAGCCCATGGGCAACCCGCGAACCACGTCGCGGGACCCTGCGTAGGTATGGACATGCGGGGGAGGGGGCGGTACCCTCGTAGGCGCCCTCAGGGAGGGGGTCCTCGCCGCCGTTTCTGGCCTTGCCAGTTCCCGTTTTCCGACAAGTGTGGGCCCTTCCTGGGACGATTGCAGGCATTTTCCAAAAGTCATTAGCTGGGAGCATTTTATAATGAGCGAACCGCCCAACAGCGGGCGGCCGAGCCCCGCGATGATCGAGGCCATCGGCCTGTCGAAATTCTATGGCGACTTCGCGGCCACCCGCGACGTCAGCTTCAAGATCCACAAGGGCGAAGTCGTCGCGTTTCTCGGCCCCAACGGCGCCGGCAAAAGCACGACGATGAAGCTGCTGACTGGCTACCTTGCGCCGTCGGCCGGCATGGCCAAGATCGCCGGCCACAACATGGCCACCGATCGGCTGGCCGGCTCGGTCCGCTTGGGCTATCTGCCCGAAAACGGCCCCCTCTATCCAGACATGACTCCGCGCAGCCTGCTGGAGTTTTTTGCTGACGCGCGCGGCCTGACCGGCGACAAAAAACGGTCCCGGCTCGAGGCCGTGATCGATCAATGCGCATTGGGCGCCGTGATTGGCAAGGCGATCGGCAAGCTCAGCAAGGGCTACCGGCAACGCGTCGGCATGGCCCAAGTGCTGCTGCACGAGCCAGACGTGTTGATCCTCGACGAACCGACGGCCGGGCTGGACCCCAACCAAATTCGCGAAGTCCGCGAGACGATCCGCCGGCTGGGCGAAGACAAAACGATCCTGCTGTCAACGCACATTTTACAGGAAGTCGAAGCGATGGCCGGCCGCGTGCTGTTCATCAACGAAGGGGTGATCCGCTACGACGGCACGCCGAAGGAACTGACGCGCGATGGCAAAACCCTCGACGAGCATTTCCACCAGTTGACGGCTTGATCTGTGCGCGGCGCGTAGTCAGCGCCGCCAGGTCTCAGACCAATGCAATCCGTGGCGCCCGGACAGGCCCGACTCGATCCCGGATGAAACAATTCTCCACGTAATCCAGATATCCATTATGAACGCGAACGTCATCAGCGCGATCTTTCGCCGTAACTTCTTTAGTTACTTCTCGAATCCCACCGGCTACGTATTTATTTGCGTGTTCGTGGCGTTCAGTTCTTGCGCCGCGTTTTGGCCCAACGAGTTCTTCAACGCCAACCTCGCGAATCTCGACCAGCTGAATAAGTACCTCCCCTACATTCTGCTGTTCTTCATTCCCGCGATTACGATGAGCATTTGGGCCGACGAGCGCCGGCAAGGGACTGACGAACTGCTGCTGACGATTCCGGCCAACGACATCGACGTGGTGCTCGGCAAGTATTTGGCGGCCGTGGCGATCTACACCGTCTCGCTCATCTTCTCGATGTTCTGCAACTTCGTGGTTCTGTTCTGGCTCGGCAATCCGGACCCGGGACTTTTCCTGGCCACGTATCTCGGCTACTGGTTCGTGGGGCTGGCGATGCTGGCAATCGGCATGGTGGCCAGCTTTTTGACCGGAAACCTGACGGTCTCGTTCGTGCTGGGCGCGATTTTCAACGCGCCACTCGTATTCGCGTCCAAGGCCGACGTCATCATGCCGCAACGCGCGGCGCTGACCGGTAAGGCTTGGAGCCTGGAATCGCAATTCAGCGATTTTGGCCGCGGCGTGATCACCCTTTCCAGCATCACGTTCTTCGTGCTGTTAGTCGTGGCTATGCTCTACTTGAGCATGCTGCTGATTGGTCGTCGGCATTGGCAAGGCAGCAAGGATTCCCAGGTTCGGCTGGGGCACTACACCGCGCGGTTTATCGCGCTGCTGTTGATCGTCGCTGGCGCCGTGCTGATTGTGCAACGGTTTGACGTTCGCATGGACGCCAGCAGCGAGCGGATCAGCAGCTTGTCACCGCAGACCAAGACGTTGATCTCGAAGCTCGATCCAAAACACCCGGTGCAGATCGACGCTTACATCAGCCCGATCGTGCCGGAAGCCTACGTGCAAACCCGCTTGAATCTGCTCTCGGCGCTGCGTGAGTTCGAGACGCTTAACCGCGACAAGGTCGTCGTGCGAATTCATGACACGGAGCCGCTGAGCGACAACGCCGACCTGGCCGAAAAGCAATTCGACATCGGAGGCCACCGCGTCAGCACGCTGAAGCGCGGCGCCCGCACCGACGAAGAAATCTATCTCGGCCTGGCGTTCACGTCGGGCTTGAACAAAGTGGTCATTCCCTTCGTCGATCGCGGCATCCCGGTCGAATACGAAATGGCCCGCTCGATTGCCACCGTGGCCCAGCAAAAGCGCAAGAAGTTGGGCGTGCTGCAGACCGACGCCAAGTTAATGGGGGGCTTCGATCAGCAGACCTTCCGCCCCACGCAAGACCAGCCGCTGATCGTGGAGCTCAAGAAGCAATACGACGTGGTGCAAGTCAGCGCCGACATGCCGATCACCGAAAAGTACGACGCGCTGCTGGCCGTGCAACCGTCTTCGTTGAGTCCGGAGCAGATGGATAACTTCGTCGCCGCGGTCCGCGCGGGACAGCCGACGGCGATCTTCGAAGATCCCTTTCCGGCCATGGCCCCCGGCGTGGCGCCCACCAGCGCCGAGAAGCAACCGCAAGGGGGCATGATGGGGATGGGCCAGCGACCGACCCCCAAGGGCAACATTCAACCACTCTGGGATCTGCTGGGCGTCGACTTCGCCGCAACGCAAATCGTGGCGCAGAAGTACAACCCAATGAAGAAGTTCCAGGAATTTCCGGACGAGTTCGTGTTTGTCGACACGACGCTCGGCGAGAACAAAGTCTTCAACCAGGACGACAAGATCTCGTCAGGTCTGCAGAGCCTGCTGTTCATCTTCCCCGGTTCGATCCGCAAGTTGAACGCCTCGCCATTGACGTTCGAGAAGCTGGTCACGACTGGCTCGCAAACCGCGACCGTGGCGTTCGATCAGATTCTCACGCCAGCGTTCTTTGGCGGCGGTGGCGGTTTGAACCCGAACCGTCAGCCGCAACCCAGCGGCGAACCACTGACGCTGGCGGCCCACATCTTTGGCACGCCCAAGCCAGACCCGATGGCGGCCCTGACGCAAGGCGACAAGAAGCCGGACGAAAAGCCAACGCCAATCGACGTGGTGCTAGTGGCGGATATCGATTCGCTCACGCCGGCTTTCTTTGACCTACGCGCCCGCGGCAAGGATCCGGAGGGTGGCTTCGATCTGGATGTGGACAACGTCACGTTCGTGCTGAACGCGCTCGACGAGTTGGCCCAGGACGATAGCTTTGTCAAAATTCGCTCGCGTCGGCCGAAACATCGCGTGTTGGCCGAGATCGAGAATCGCACCCAGGACGCTCGCGAGGCCAGCATCGTGGAACGCAAGAAGATCATGGAAGACTTCGAACAATCCGTCCGTGTCGAAGAAGAGAAGCTGAAAAAGGAATTCGAAAAGCTCGAGAGCAGCGAAGGAATGAATGAGCGGGCGAGAGCGCAACAGGGCTCGATTGCCATGCAAACAGGTCTGGCGCGCGTTGAGCAGTTGAAGAAAACCAAGCGCAAAGAGCTTGATCAGAAGCTCAAGGCGATCGACAGCGAGCTGAACAAGCAGGTCACACAAGTTCAGAACGGCTACAAGTTTTGGGCCGTAGCCTTGCCGCCGTTGATACCGCTGATGGTCGGGCTGTTGGTCTTCTTTAACCGGCGAGCTAAAGAGCGCGAAGGCGTGGCCCCCACGCGGCTCAAGACCTAAGCCGAACGATAACCACATCCCGCGGCGCGATCTCTGCCGCCGTGGACCAGACAACGAATCTTTGAATCACAGATTTTGCCGCTCGCCGGCCAAGATTTGGAGCATAGGAAAATGGACGAAAACAAGAAAACGCTCGGTTTCATTGGCGTCGCCGCGGCGCTGCTATTGGGCGCGTGGCTGCTGCAACCCCGGCCAGTAAAGAGCGAAACCGAAAGCCTGGTAAACACCAAGTTTTTTCCAGAGTTCGTCGACCCGATGAAGGCGGCCAGCATGGAGATCGTCGATTTCGATCCCATCGCAGGCCCGCGCGTCTTTAAGGTCTCGCAGGTCAACGACGTCTGGTCGATTCCATCGCACCAGAACTATCCGGCGGACGGCAAAGACCATCTGGCCCAGGCCGCGGCCAGCGTGATCGACCTCACTCGCCTGGACCAGGTGACAGACAAGGCGTCGGACCACGAGATGCTCGGTGTGCTCGAGCCCGATGGCAAGCTCCAGCCCGGCTCGACCGGCGTCGGCAAGCGCGTCACGCTGGAAGACAAATCAGGCAACAAGTTGGCGCAATTCATCATCGGTAACGAAGTGAAAGACCGACCAGAGCTGCGCTACGTCCGCGTGCCAGGGCAGGACCAGGTCTACATGGTGTCGGTGAAGACCGACAAGCTGTCTACCAAGTTCCAGAACTGGATCGAAGAAGACCTGCTGAAGCTCAACGCCCTCGACGTTAAGGAAATCGTCATCGACGATCACAGCGTCGATGAAGTGCGGGGCGAGATCGTGCTCCGCGGCATTACGACGGTCGACTACGACAGCAAAGATTCGAAATGGAACCTGGTCGACGACAAAACGTTCGACCCACAGACCGGAAAGTGGTCCAACGTCAAGCTCGGCGAAGACCAGGAGCTGAACACCACGAAGCTGAACGAATTGAAAACCGCGCTCGACGATCTGAAGATTGTCGACGTCGTGCGCAAGCCGCCCGGCTTGAGCGCAGACCTGCGAGCCGGCGAAGAGCTAGGCAAAGACGCCGAGACCAAGCTCGCCCTGCTGCGGCGTGGCTTCTTCATGGCCAAGACTCCTGAGAACACGTTCGAGATCTATTCCAACGAAGGCGAAGTTCGCTGCGGCACGGCCGATGGTGTGGAATATGTGCTTCGCTTTGGCGGCGTCGCCGGCTCGACGCAGGAAGACGACAAAGAAAAAGAGCCTGAGAAGAAGGCCGACGAAGCCGGCGCTGATCCAAAGGCCGCATCGGCCGACGCGGGCGTGAACCGCTACATCATGGTCACCACGCGCTTCCGTCCGGAATTGATCGCCAAGCCGGATCTGCAACCACTGCCGGAAGTGCCAGGCGGCGTAGATGAGGCAGCGGACGAGAAGGCGGACGCCGAGAAAGAGAAGACCGACGCCGCCAAGCCGGACGCTGACAAGCCGGCGGCGACTGGCGCGCCAGATAAGCCTGCCGCAGACAAGCCAGCTACCGAAGCGCCGGCCGCTCCGAAAGAATCGTCGCGCATCGATCGTCGCCAAGGCCCGCAGGTGCAGCTCGTCGCGTACCAGCCAGACGCTGCGAAGCAACCCGCTGCCAAGGCCCCCGCCGCAAAAACTCAAGGAAAGGCGCCGGCCGCCAAGGGCGCTCCGGCCCCGGAAGCCAAGGCGCCAGAGAAAGCGCCGGCGGCGGACGAACCGGCTGACAAACCGGCCGACACTGCGCCGGCCGACGATAAGGCTCCGGCTGCTGACGCCAAGCCAGACGCGCCGCTTAGCGCAGATGAGGCAGCGGCCGCGGCCGATAAAGCCCGGCGCGAAGCGCTGGCCGCCTACAAGCGCATCTCGGAAGAGAACAAGCGCAAGCAGGACGAGTACGACAAGAAGCTTGCTAGCGGCAAGAAGCGCGTCGACGAGCTCAACACTCGCTTTGCCGATTGGTATTACGTGATCTCGGACAAGACGTACGAAAAGATCCACATCGGCCGCGATCAGTTGCTGCAAAAGAAGGGCGAGCCCGCCCACGACGCGAACGACGGCCACGACCACGGCCTGCCGCCAGGTCTGCCCCCCGGACTGATTCCGCCAGGAGCGATCCCCGGGGCGCCAAAGCAATAACGCGCGGCGGTTTGATCCACTGAGCCGCGAGGCGCCAGCCGCGGGTTCTTCGAGCTCACCCGGCTGCGAATGATTTCAACCTCAGCCGAGGTCAAATGGCGCGCGTTATCGCGCGTCTTTGTCTCGGCAACGCCAGGCATTCTCACTCTCTATGTGTTCCCTGTGCCTCTGTGTTTTTCCATTCGAAACACAGAGGCACGGAGAGAACTCCGAGAAGTCTGCTCACGTGGGGGACGCCGCTTTCAGGCAGAGCAAGGAACCGAGGCGCGCGATCCACAGATCTCACAGAGGACCGCGGATTGAAGACCGTCTTTCAACGTCCTGCGTCTGCTTCGATTGTCGTCTGCGCCTCCGCGCCTCGGCGGTTCATCCCTTTCTCTTTTCAGGGAAAAAAAGGTTGAACCGCCGAGACGCCGAGAAAAGCAGAACATCTCTACTTGAATCGCAATGATTTGCGCGGCCTGCGGGTATTTCGCTGAACATCTAATGATGACATTCGCTTTTCGCTCCCATTCCAGTCATCATAGCGGCGTGATTTCACGGTTCGTCCGTTGGGAATGTCGCGCGTATGACTCGCACTCGTTCGCTCTCTGGCTGGGCGCTGGCCACGCTGTTGGCGATCGCGCTCGCCGCGGCCGCCTGGCCCGACGCGGAACGAACCTGGGGGCTGGTCGCTAACTCGGCGCGATTGGTCGCGATCACCTGCGCAATTGCCGTTCCGCTCGGAACTACGCTGGCCTTCTTGCTCACGCGCACGGATCTGCCGGGCCGGCAAACGCTGTTCGTTGCCCTCGCGTGGTTGTTGTTCGTGCCGCTCTACGTGCAGGTTGGCGCCTGGCAGGCAGGCTTCGGCCAGCAAGGATGGCAAACGCTGTTCGGCTTCGGCCGGCCATGGCTCGTCGGCTGGCAAGGAGCGATCTGGGTTCATACGGCCGCGGCCATTCCCTGGGTCGCCATCATCGTCGGCTTCGGCCTCCGCGCCACTCCGCCCGAGTACGAAGAACAAGCGCTGCTCGACGCGAGCCCACTGCGGGTTTTCTTTCGCGTCACGCTTCGTCAGGCGGCTCCGCTGGTGGTGACCGCCGCGCTGTGGATCGCCATCACCACGGCCGGTGAGATCGCCGTGACGGATCAATTTCAGAATCGAACGTACGCCGAGGAGCTTTACACGCAGGTGGCGCAAGGTGCGACGCTGCCGGATCTCGTCTCAAGACTTGCGCCGGGCGTAGCGCTAACGGCGTGGCTGGTCTTCGCGGCCATGGCGTTGATCTCACGCGTCGCGCCGGACGATCGACAGTCGAGCCCTCGGCCGCCGCTGGTCTTTCCGTTGGGCGCGGCGCGCTGGCCGGCGGCGTTATTGGTCGTAGCGTTTTTTGCGCTGCTGGTTGGCCTACCACTGGCGAATCTGCTCTGGAAGTGCGGCGTGCAAGTGCGTCTTTCGGACGAGGGACGCGTCCGCACCTGGTCGCTGGTGAAATGCGCCGAGATCATCGGAGTCAGCCCTTATCGCTATGGGGCAGAAACGCTGCATTCGCTTGTCGTCGGCGCCACCGCCGCCACGGCCGCGGTTCTCACCGGCGGGCTATTCGCTTGGCGAGCCAGAACCAGCCGCGCCGTGGCCTTGCTGCTGTTGGTGTTCGCGGCGGTTTGTCTCGCCATCCCCGGCCCCATCATCGGCCTGGGCGAGATTGCGATCTTGAATCAACCGAACGTCCCGCTGACACAATACATTTACGACCATCCGATCTTCGCGCCGGCGATCGCGCAGTTCCTGCGCGCGTTTCCACCGGTAGCGTTCGTGCTGTGGTACGCGCTCCGCACGATTCCGGCAGAACTGTCCGAGGCCGCGGCCCTCGATGGCGCAGGCCCGCTGGCAACTCTGTTCGGCCTGATCCTGCCACAGCGCTGGCGAATGATTTTGGCCGCCTGGCTGATAGGACTGGCCGTGGCCGTTGGCGATCTTGGAGCGACCGTCCTGGTGACGCCCCCCGGCACCGAGCCACTCAGCGTGCGCGTCTCGGCGCTGTTGCATTTTGGCGTCGAAGATCAGGTGGCCGGCATCTGCCTGTCGCTCGGCGCATGCCTGGCCGCGGCCGGGTTCGTCGCCAGTGCATTGATCCGCCGGGTACGCCCTGGCCCATAATGGTCATCGCAGTCGGCGCTGCCTCGGTCCCGCCCTTCTGCTACTGTAGAAGTAAGGAACCGATTCGGCGGGCAGCCTTCTTTGCAACTCTTGTCTGGCCGGCGACAGTGGATCTTCGTTCGAATCACTCAATGCAATTTGCACCGCATATTCATTGGCTTCTTAAGGCTCGGCCCTCGGTCCGACTTGGCGTCGTTGCGCTCGTGATCGCACTACTTGGCTCGCCGGCGCAGGCCGTGGAACGGGTCGTCTTTAAGCGGGATGGCCGCCAGCAGGAAGTCGTCGGCCAGTTGATCGTCGAGGCCGAAGACGGTGGGCTGATGCTGCAATCCGCCGATGGCGCCATCTGGAACATTCCGCCGGAAGAACTCGTCGAGCACACCAAAGACGACGTCCCTTTCAAACCCCTCACGCCGGCCGCGATGGGCAAGCAACTGTTGAAGAGTCTGCCCGAAGGGTTCGAGGTCCACACCACGCAGCACTACGTGATCGCCTACAACACGTCAAAGGCTTACGCTCAGTGGTGCGGCGGGTTGTTTGAAAACCTCTACCGCGTCTTCAACAACTATTGGACTCGCAAAGGGTTCAAGCTCACCGATCCCAAATTCCCTCTCGTGGCGATCTTGTTCGAAGACAAGGCGTCGTACGAAGAGTTCGCCAAGAGCGAGCTCGGCGCGGCCGGTGGATCGATCATCGGCTACTACAGCCTCGGCACGAACCGCATGACGCTCTACGATCTAACCGGCGTCGAAAGCCTGCGGGCGCCGGACGATCGCCGCGGCTCGACGGCGCAAATCAACCTGATGCTCTCGCGCCCCGAGGCCGAGCGCGCCGTGGCCACCGTGATCCACGAGGCCACGCACCAGATCGCCTTCAACTGTGGACTGCAAACGCGCTTTGCGGACATTCCGCTGTGGGTCAGCGAAGGGATCGCCGTTTATTTCGAGACGCCCGATCTGAACAGCGCCAAAGGGTGGCGCAACACGGGCGCGGTGAACCCAGTTCGCCTGGCTGGCTTTCGAGAATACGCGGCGAAGCGGCCGCCGGGCAGCCTGACCACGTTGATCGCCGACGATGCCCGTTTCCGCGATACGAAGCAAGCCGTCGACGCGTACGCCGAGGCCTGGGCGCTCAATTACTTTCTGATCCGTCAGCGACCGCGGCAGTACCACGAGTACCTGCACAAGCTGGCGGAAAAAAAACCGCTGATCTGGGACACGCCCGAAGAGCGCCTGGCCGAATTCAAAGCCGCCTTCGGCGACCCCGCGGCCCTCGACGCCGAAATGCTGAAATTCATCGGCAAGATCCACTAACGCGGATTTGTCACCCATCGGCCGCAAGGTAGGTCACGCACCCCGTGCGTGACAAATGCGGTCTCAGATCACTTCACGCGTCGTGGTTCGCAATTCCTGAAGCACTAGCGCCAAAAGCTGCCGCCGGGCCATCCGCATTGTCTGCTGAATAAACCGAGGCCTAAGGTTGTTAGAGCTGGTCTTGTCACGCACGGAGTGCGTGACCTACGGTCCGAGTCGCCCGCTCACTCCCCTGCATGAATCGCAATGGCCTTGTGGTTGCCGTCTGCTGCCCAATCAACCGAATAATGCCCGGCCCGAACCCACCGATAAAAGGTCGACCATGGCCAATCGGATGGACGATTGACGTATCCGTGCTTCACAGGATTGTAATGAATGTAATCGAAGTGATTTTCCAAGTCGGTCTCGTCGCGAATCGTGTGCTCCCGAAACCGTCGCTGCCAAACGCCGCGGCGTCGTTGCTCAGAAACGGTGCGTCGCTGTTCCAGTCCACCGGTCGCGAGCCATTGACGCGTGAATTCGCGTTTGATCCAACGGAGGCGCTCTGAGTAAGTGGAGTCGCCTGGCGGCAACGCCCACAAACAATGAAAATGGTCCGGCAATAGGACAGTTGCCAACACTTGGAGAGGTTGTCGACGCAGGCACTCTCGCGACACGCTTCCGAGGACTTGTCGAGCGGATTCTTCCGCGAAAATTGGGGCGCGCCCCGCGGTCACCACCGTAAAGAAATACGTGCCGCCCGGCACAAAATTCCGCATATAGTTTGACATGCGATCATCGTAATTTGCTTGAGTATGGAGTGCCACTGGCTCCGCGGACACCAGTTTTTTTGTTAGGCGCGGCGCTGCCTGACCCATTTGTCGAGCCTCGCTGTCACGCACGGGGTGCGTGACCTACGGGAGGGCTGTGCGCAGGCCGATTGACTCTCTTGGCCTCCCCCCCTAGACTCCCCCTGTACGCGTCTATTGTCAATTGCCGTAAGAACTTCGAGTCCATTGGTTTCCCGCTATGGCTACAACCACCAAGGTCGATATCGACCAGCTTTCGATCAATACCATCCGCACCCTGTCGATGGACGGCGTGCAGGCCGCCAACTCCGGGCATCCCGGCACGCCGATGGCGCTCGCGCCGGTCGCCTATTCGCTCTGGAACGGGCCCTTCCGTTACGACCCAGAGCATCCGCTCTGGCCGAGCCGCGATCGATTTGTCCTCTCGTGCGGGCATGCCTCGATGTTGCTCTACTCCGTGCTGCACTTGGCCGGCGTCAAGCAGCTCGACGGCGCAGGCAAACCTACTGGCGAGCTCGCCGTGCCGCTCGATCATCTGAAGCGCTTCCGCCAGTTGCACAGCCGCTGCCCTGGCCATCCCGAACATAGCGACACGACAGGCGTCGAAACCACGACCGGTCCGCTCGGCCAAGGGCTGGGCAACAGCGTTGGCATGGCGATCGCCGAGCGCTTTCTGGCCGCGCACTTCAACCGTCCTGGCTTTGAGCTGTTCGACTACAACATCTACGCCCTGTGCAGCGACGGCGACATGATGGAAGGCGTGGCGAGCGAAGCCGCTTCGATCGCCGGCCACCTGAAGCTAGCCAACCTCTGCTGGATCTACGACGACAACAAGATCACGATCGAAGGCGAAACCTCGCTGGCGTTCAGCGAAGACGTCGGACGGCGCTTCGAAGGGTACGGCTGGCACGTCATCCACGTCGCCGACGCCAACGACCTGGGCGCGCTGGCCAAGGCCTACGCCACGTTCGAGAAGACGACCGACGCGCCGACGTTGATCATCGTCCGCAGCCACATCGGTTACGGTTCGCCCCACAAGCAAGACACCCACAGCGCGCACGGCGCGCCGCTGGGCGAAGAAGAAATCCGACTGACCAAAGAGTTCTACGGCTGGCCGGTCGACGCCAAGTTTTTGGTCCCGCCGGAGGTAACGGCCCACTTTGCCGCGAACGTCGGCGCCAAGGGCGCGAAGGCGCACGCCGCCTGGCAGGCCAACTTCGACAAATACGCCAAGCAGTTCCCCGAGCTCGCCGCTGAGTGGAAGAAGATGGAAGCCCACGAGCTGCCCGATGGTTGGGAAGCTTCGGTGCCAACGTTCCCGGCCGACGCCAAGGGCCTGGCGACGCGTGTTTCGTCTGGCAAGGTGCTCAACGCCGTGGCGGCTAAAATTCCCTGGCTGATCGGTGGCTCGGGCGATCTGGCGCCGTCGACGATGACGCTGCTCGAGTTCGAAGGCGCCGGCGTCTTCTCGCCGACGGGTTCTGGTCGCAACATGCACTGGGGCATCCGCGAGCATGGCATGGCCGCGGCCGTCAACGGCATGGCCCTCTCGAACCTGCGAGCCTACGGTTCAACGTTCCTGGTCTTTAGCGATTACAACCGGCCGTCGATTCGCCTGGCTTCGATCATGAAGCTGCCGGTGATTCATATTTTCACGCACGATTCGATCGGCGTCGGCGAAGACGGTCCAACGCATCAACCGGTCGAGCATTACGCGGCGCTCCGCGCGATCCCCGGCCTGTTGTTCTTCCGACCTGGCGACGCGAACGAAGTCGCCGAGACATACCGCACGCTGCTGTCGATCAACAATCGGCCGGCGGCGCTGAGCCTCACGCGGCAAAACCTGCCGACGCTCGATCGCACGAAGTACGCCCCGGCGTCCGGCGTCGCCCGCGGTGGTTACATTCTTTCCGACGCCCCCGGCGGCAAGCCTGATGTGCTGCTGCTAGGGACCGGAAGCGAACTGCAACTCTGCGTCGCAGCGCAAGACAAACTGGCGACCGCCGGCGTGAAGGCGCGCGTCGTCAGCCTGCCATGCTTTGAACTGTTCGACGAGCAACCGGCCGAATACCGCGACAGCGTTCTGCCACCGGCCATCACCGCGCGAGTGGGCGTGGAGTCCGGCATCGTGCAAGGTTGGGAGCGCTACCTCGGTCCGCAAGGACGGTTCGTCGGCATGAGCAGCTTCGGCGCCAGCGGCCCCGCGGGTGAGTTGTTCAAGCACTTTGGTATTACGGCAGATCACGTCGTCAGCGAAGCGCAAGCCGTGCTGAAAAAGTAGCGAGTTTTGTGATCGCGTGACAATTGTGTGCCACTGCGTTGTGTGCCACTGCGTTGTGTGCCACTGGCTCCGCCAGTGCATGAAGCGTCGAAAGAGCCGAGCAACGGCAACGTCTTCGTGAGCCGCAAGGCGCTAGCCGCGGGTTCTTCGCGTTTGGAACGTCGCGGACATTCGGATATTCGTGCAAGCAGCGTCAAGAGCGACTCGCGGCGCGGCGGGAGCCTCGCCCTCCGGAGCGATTTGCAGCAGCACAATGCTTCAATCCACCTCCCGCACCGGGTACCATCGTGCTAAGGAGAAAAGCACGATGACCATGACTGCCAGCGCTCACGCTTCGCCGCCGCTCGGTTCTACGAAGGACGCCATCGACACGCCGGCGCTGTGCCTTGATCTCGACGCGCTCGACGCCAACATCGCGGCCATCATGGCCACCTGCCGTGCCAACGGCGTCGCCTGGCGACCACACGCCAAGGGGCACAAATCGCCGGACATCGCGCATTTGCAATTGGCGGCCGGAGCGCTTGGCGTCACGGTCGCCAAGCTAGGCGAAGCCGAGGTGATGGCCGCGGCCGGCGTGCGCGACATTCTGATCGCCAACATGATCGTCGGTCCGCTGAAGATCGCGCGGCTGGTCGAACTCTGCCGCATCGCCGACCCGATCGTCTGCGTCGATCATCTCGATCAGATCGAACCGCTTTCCAAAGCGATGTCTGAGGCCGGGCTAACGATCCGCGTGATCATCGAGACCGATATCGGCCTGCGCCGCGTGGGCGTGCCGATGGGCGAACCAACATTAGCGCTCGCGCGAGAGATCCTCCGCCGCCCGGGCCTCCGCTTCGCCGGCATCATGGGCTACGAAGGGCACCTGCTGGCCGTGCCCGACCTCACAGAAAAAGCCGCCAAAATTCACGACGCCCTCTCGCAACTCACGGCCACGGCCGATCTGCTGCGCCAGCACGACGTCCCCTGCGAGATCGTCTCGTGCGCCGGCACGGGCTCGTACATGTACGCCGCGCGGCAGCCAGGCATTACCGAGCTGCAGGCCGGCGGCGCGATCTTCATGGATATTTATTATCGCACGCGCTGCCAGGTCCCTGATCTGCAATACGCCCTGACGGTGCTGACCACCATCGTCAGCCGCCCCACGCCGGAACGCGCCATCATCGACTCGGGTCGCAAGACGCTGAGCATGGAGCTGATCATGCCGGTCGTGGCCGGGCGAGACGACGTCACGCTCAAGAGCCTCAACGCCGAGCACGGCATTCTGGAACTGGCGCCGAGCGCCCAAAACCTGAAGATCGGCGACCGCATCGAGCTGATCCCAGGCTATGGTGACCTGACCTGCCTGTTGCACGAAGACTTTTATTGCTTTCGCGACGGAAAGCTGGCAGCGATCTGGCCGATTGCGGCGCGTGGCAAGTTGCGTTAATTCCGTATTTGAATTTTTCGACACGAGACCCCGAGGGGCACAATGTCAACCGACGAATCGTACACCGATGATCCGAACGCGCCACCACCGCCAAAATTCTATCCGGTGCTCTATCGTCGCTTGCGGCTGCTCAAGTGGCTGGCGCTGGTCGGCGGCATTGGGATGCTCGGTGGCGGCGCCTACGAATATTCGCGCAGCCTGAAGCTGCAAACCACCGGCAAGCAAACCGCCGGCAAGCTGTTCAGCAACAACGAGGTCGCCACCGGCAAAGGACGCACCAGTTATCGCGTCTTCTTGGACTACAAGCCGGCCGACAGCCCGACGACCTTTCGCAAAGAATTCGTCGTCGGCAAACCGCTCTATGATCAGATCGTGCAGAACGGCGAGGCGACCGTAACGTATGCCCCTGGCGATCCGGAAACATCCGCCGTCGGCGACAAGCTGCCCGTGAACACCGAGCCGTTGGCAATCGGCGCCGGGCTGCTGCTGGTCTCGGCCGGCGTCTGGTGGTATCAACGTCGCGAGTGGCAAAAGATCCACGCGTACATCACCGGCGGATAGCCGACATTTGGTAGGATGGTCATAGCCACCGCACGGCTTTTTGGCTGGCTGGATCCGCAGCGCAGTTTTCACGCAAAACACTTCGGCTCACTCCAGGGAGTAATTGTCATGACCTGCGTCCACCTGCAGCAGCTCTACCAGCTTTGCCAGGATCACGACCTCAAGATCAGCAGCGGCGACCTGGTCCGCGTCGTTTGCAAGCAGTGCGGCGAACACGAAGTCTGCCCTTCGGTCCTGACCGACGAATACGACGCCGACGTGGAGCAACAGGCGAAGACCGCAGGCGGCGCGCCGAAGCCATCGGCTTAGACCGCTGTCAGGATGCGGAGCTCTCACTCTTCCGACCAGATTCATTCACGCGCGAACACCAGCCCGAAGCGCAAGCGAGGGTTCTTCGTATCGCACGAGATACCCCTACGCCAGGCCGTCACTGTCGCGAGCAAGCCGAGCAGTCCAGCGAGATCTTCTCTGCGTCCTCTGCGTCTCTGCGGTTCATTCTCTTCGTTCATCGAAGAACGAACAAAGAAGGTTAACCGCAGAGGACGCAGAGGCACGCAGAGGAAAAAACAATTCGTCGAAGGCGAAGAACCCTCGCTCGCGCAGTGGTCCACTTCGTCAGCGGCAGGGCGCAAGCCCTCCGGTTCTTTGGCGCCGGACGAAGGACCCTCGCTCGCGCGTTGATCTACTTCGTTAGCCGCTAGGCGCTAGCCGCGGGTTCTTCGTATTTCCCACCGACGCGAAGAACCCTCGCTTGCGCTTCGGGTTAGTGTTGCGCCAGCTCTTTCCCCCAGCCTCACGCCCCAAGCCTCGCAGTTTTCTGCGAAAACTGCGCTAGAAATCAGCCGCGCGCATCACGATAATCACCCCCAGCCATGGAAACTGAGGCGTGATATCGGCGAGCTGGTCTTGCCGAGCGTGGCTGTGAATGTGTCCGGCGCAGCGGCTCGTTCTTGCCTGCGTCGGCTCCAGGACTTGTGCGCACGAGTTCTGCGGCCCGTCATTTGATCTCTTCGCCTGCGGTGTTGACTCGTTCGGGCGCGCTGTCACAGCGACCGAGCGAGCGCAGCTGCAGGCGATCGCGAGTTCCATGTGGAAGGGCGCGCTATCACGGAGGTGGCTCAATTGCAGCGAACCGGAGATCTACGCGACTGTCGGTCGCCGGAGACAGACTCGCCGCAAGGATT
>Ga0268266_10000422_pt1 | contig 64158 bp, 70 predicted proteins | sample KBSS13metaG_FD_190356 | JGI IMG/M metagenome (GOLD analysis project Ga0268266, IMG submission 190356) | Switchgrass rhizosphere microbial communities from Kellogg Biological Station, Michigan, USA - KBS S1-3 metaG (SPAdes) (version 2) | ecosystem: Host-associated > Plants > Roots > Rhizosphere...
AGACGAGGTCGTCGACCTCGCACCAGGCGGGCAGCTCGCGCACCTTGCGGTAGGCGAGATGACGGACGAGCGGCACGTAGGTGAGGACGAGCTGTTCGCGCAGCCGGCGGTCACCGGTCTCCCGGTAACGGCGCCAAAGCTTCTCGGTCTCTTCGTGGCCTCGAACGGCCGGGCTTGCCATCGAGTCGGTCCTCCCTGCGTGCGGCTGGTTGATGTGACGCAGGAGATTTCGGCCGCGAGGCGCCGCGGCAAGATCGCCGCTCTGGGGTAAACAGGCCGTCCAGTACCCCAACGAACGTCCAGTTTCTGCGTCTTTCTGGGTAGCGGTCGATGACCCGGGGCGATGGCCCTCCGCCTCGAGACCCCTGCCGCGACGACCGCGGCCCCGCCGCGCGCCGAATCCCCCGCCGATCGCCGCGAGGCCTCCTACCGCGCCCGCCGCGTCGCGATCGAGGCGCACCTCACGGCCGCGACGACCGCCGCCTCGCGTGAGCTCCCCGGCCTCTACCTGGCGCTCGCCCGCGAGGCGCTCGACGGCCTCGCCGCCGAGCCGCGAGAGCCGCTCCTCCTCAACTACGCGGGCCTGGGACTGAACGAGCTCGGCGCCCGCGACGGCGCCGCGGAGCTTTTAGAGGCCGCCCTGCGCCTCGACCCGCAGCTCACCCAGGCCGCCCGCAACCTGGCCTCGGCGCGCGCCCGCAAGGGCTCCCGGCCGAACCTCCCCGCCGCGGTCGCCGCCCGGCTGCGAGGGCTGGAGGCCGAGGCACGCCGCGTCGTCGCCGCCGCCCGGCCCGCCACCGGCCTGCGCCTGAGCCTCTGCATGATCGTCCGCGACGAGGAGGAGATGCTGCCTCGTTCCCTCGCGGCCGTCGCCGACGCGGTCGACGAGATCGTCGTCGTCGACACCGGCTCCCGCGACCGCACCGTCGAGATCGCCCGCTCCTTCGGCGCGACCGTGGTCGAGCGCGAGTGGACCGGCTCCTTCGCCGCGGCCCGCAACGCCTCGATCGAGGCGGCGACCGGGGACTGGCTCCTCTTCCTCGACGCCGACGAGGTCCTCGACCCGGCCGACGCGCCGCTCCTGCGCGAGCTGACCGGCCGCACCTGGCGCGAGGCCTTCTACCTGGTGGAGACCAACCACACCGGGGAGCTCGGCGACGGCACCGCGGTCACCCACAACGCCCTGCGCCTGTTCCGCAACCGCCCCGAGTACCGCTTCGAGGGCCGCGTCCACGAGCAGATCGCCCACAACCTGCCGTCGGGGCTGCCGGAGCGGATCGAGCCGACGGGGGTCCGCGTCGACCACTACGGCTACCTTGGCGCCGTCCGCGACGCCAAGGAGAAGTCGCGCCGCAACATCGAGCTGCTGCGCGGCCAGCTGGCCGAGGCCGGCGCCAACCCGTTCTTCCACTTCAACCTCGGCTCCGAGCTCGCCGCGGCCGGGGACGCGGCCGGCGCCTGCGAGCAGTTCGAGCGCGCCTGGGCCCTCCTCGCCGAGGACCCGGCGCGGCGCGAGCGTCCCTTCACCCCCTCGTTGACGGTGCGCTCGGCGAAGGCGCTGCGCTTCCGCGGCCGGCTCGCCGAGGCGGAGGCGCGCGCGGTCGAGGGCCTGGCGATGTTCCCGGACCTCACCGACCTGGTCTTCGAGCGCGCCCTGGTCGCCGCCGCGGAGGGCGACGTCGAGCGGGCCGCGGCGCTGCTGGAAGAGTGCCTCGAGCGCGGCGACGCGCCGAGCCGTTACTCGCCGACCGTCGGCAGCGGCAGCTTCCTCGCCCTGGCGCGCCTGGCGGAGTTGGAGCGGACGCGGGACCCGGAGCACGCCGAGGACCTCCTGCGCCGCTGCCTGCGCGAGCACCCGTCCTACCTCGGGACCGTCCTCCCCCTGGCCGCGGCGATGATCGCCCGCGGTGCGCCTGCCGACCAGATCGTCGCCGAGGTCGAAGGGGCGGTCGCCGAGCCGACCCCCTCGGTCCGCTTCATGCTCGCCACCGCTCTCTATGAGGCGGGCGAGGCGGAGGCGGCCGAACCGCTCTACGCGGCGGTGGTGAACGCTCAGCCGACGAACGGCGGCGCGCGCCTCGCCCTGGCCGAGACCCTGCTCTCGACCCGGCGCTACGCCGAGGCCGCGGACGCCTGCGCGGAGATCGCCGACGACGACGCCTTCGCCGTCCCGGCCGCGCGAAGCGAGCTGTTCGCCCGGACGCTGGCAGCCGCCACCGATGAGGCATCGATGGCGCGCGCTTCCCGCCGCGGGCTTCCCACCACGGAGCTCGACCTCTTCGCCGCCTGGTCCGCCTCGACCCCCTACCCCGCGCTCGACCCGGCCGTCGTCGACTCGCTGGCGACGATGCTCGAGGCGCTCCTGCGGGTCGAGGAGTTCGAGGCCTTCGAAACGCTCCTCCCCGCCCTCGCCGCGACCGGCCTGCCGGCTCGGCGACGCCACTCGATCCTCGCCGAGATCTACCTGCGCCGCGGCTTCCTCGAATCGGCCGCCGACGAGTGGGCCGCGAGCTGCGAGGAGGAGGGTCCCGACCCCGAGGCGCTCGGCGGTCTCGCCCGCGTCGCCGCTGCCCAGGGCCTCATGGAGGACGCCGAGATCTTTGAAAAAGGCGCACGAGAACTCGCCTCAAGTTCCATCTGACCCGGTCGATTACCCAGAATGAATGAGCGTCAACTTCAACAAGATCGACGGACCCTGGCCGGTGGGACCGGTGCCTGAGCCCCACCGCAACGGGAACGGAGCAGGCGCCGCCAAGGGCGCCGACTTCGCCCGCGACCTGAGCGTCGCCTCCGCCCTTCCCTCCCCGCCGCCTGAGGTGAGCGCCGAGGTCCAGGGCGCCGCCCGCGCCGCCGCCCACCTGCACGAGCTGGGCCGCGAACTGCGCTTCGACCAGGGCGCCGACGGCCGCCTGCGGGTGGAGCTGCGCGACCACGACGGCAACGTCCTGCGCCAGGTCCCGACCGCCGAAATCTTCGACTTCGCCGAAGGCAAGGTCACGACATGAGCCCGATCACGATCAGCGGGCTCGGCTCCACCCTCGACACCGAATCGATCATCGAAAACCTGATGAAGGTGGAACGCCTTCCCGCCGCCCGGCTGGAAGAGAAACAGGGACAGGTGAAGGCGCGCGAAACCGCGCTGCAGGGGATCCTCAACAAGCTGAACGAAGTCGGCTCGGCGCTGCAGGCGCTGCGCTCGCCGACGCTCTGGGCCGACACGCAGACCGCCACCTCTTCCTCGACCGCCGTGACCGCCGAACTGGCGGGGGGCGCGGGGCCGGGCGGCTACCAGGTTGAAGTGACCCAGCTCGCGCGCGGCGCCCAGCGCACCTACGAATTCGCCAAAAGCGAAGCCGCGTCCCAGCTCACGATCGGCGGCCAGACGATCGAACTGAAAGCGGGCGCGACGCTCGCCGACGCCGTCGCGGCGATCAACTCCAACCACGAAACCGGCGTCTCCGCGGTCGCCGCCGGCGGCAAGCTGGTGCTCTCCGCGCGGACCACCGGGGAAGCATCGACGGTCACGGCCTCCGGGGCCGGGCTCACCGAAGAAGCCGCGAAGGCGCGCGCCGGCCAGGACACGCTCTACTCGATCGACGGCGTCGCCGGCCAGTCTTCCTCCAACGTGATCGCGGAAGCGATCCCCGGCGTCACCCTCACCGTCAGCGCGCTCACGGCCGGCCCGGCGACGGTCGCCGTCTCCGAACCCGCCCCGGACACCAAATCGATCGCCCCCAAGATCAAGACCTTCGTCAGCGCCTACAACGCGGCGGTCGAACTGATCGAGGCGAAAGTCGGCGAAGAAACGGTGCGCGAACCGAAAACCCAGGAAGAAGCCAACAAGGGCGTCCTCTTCGGCGACGGCTCGCTGAACAGCCTACTCGCGGGGATGCGGCAGACCCTCTCGGAATCGGGCCTCGGCGAACTCGGCGTCAGCACCGGCGCGCCCAGCGCCAGCGTCACCGCCGAATCGGCCTCCGTCCGCGGCCTCCTCACCTTCGACGAATCGAAGCTGACGGCGCTGCTGAAGGAAGACCCGGTCGGCGCGAAGGAAGCGATCAGCGGCGCCAGCGGCTTCGTCACCGAACTCGAACCTTTGGTCGAAGCCGCGACCAAACCGGGTGGCGGCATCTCCGAACGGATCAGCGCCGCGACCAAGGAAGCGTCCACGCTGCGCGAACAGATGACCAAGCTGGAAGAACGCCTGACGCTGCGCGAAGAACGCCTGCACGCGCAGTTCTCGGCGATGGAAGTGGCGCTCGCCAAGTCGAAATCCGAACAGGAATGGCTCGCCGGGCAGCTCGCGGGCCTCTCCAACAAGGACTGACGCGGTGACGAACCCCTACCGCAGCGCCAGCCAGGCCTACGCCCAGGACAGCGTCCTCACGGCGGCGCCGGAGAAGCTGGTGGTGATGCTCTACGACGGCCTCGCCCGCTTCCTCGCCCGCGGCGCCGCCGCGATCCGCGCCGAGGACATCGCCGCCGCGGGCAAGGCGCTGAACCGGGCCGGGGCGATCCTCGACGAGCTGCTGGCGACCCTCGACCCGACCGCCGGCGAGATCGCCGAGCGCCTCGCCGAGATCTACCTCTTCTGCAAGCGCGAGCTGCTCGCCGCCCAGCTGAAGCGGGACCCGGCGCGGATCGAGCGGGTGGCGAAGCTGCTGGCCGAGCTGCGCGAGTCCTGGGCGGCGATCGCCGAGGCCCCGCCGGAGGCCGCGATGGGCCGCCCCACCCTCGGCGCCGCCGGAGCGCAGGCATGAGCTCCGACCTCTCCGCCTACGAGCGCCTTGCGGAGCTGGCCGAGGCCGAGCTCGCCGCCTGCGAGGCCGACCGCCCCGAGGACCTCGCCGACCTCTACGCCGAGGCCGAGACGATCCGCGCGTCCCTGCCCCCGACCCCACCCCCCGAGGCCGAGCCGCCCCTCCGCCGCGCCGCCGCCGCCCAAGCGTGCATCGGCCACCTCCTCGACACCCGCCTCGCCGAACGCGACGGCGACCTTCAACAAGTCCACCGCGCCCGCGACGCCGCGAGGGCCTACGCGACGACCGCCGCGGCGAGCGTGGGGGCGTAGGGGGCGCCGGCTATCGACGCGATCGCCTCGGGCCGCAGCGCCTCGTGCGTTGTCCCGGTTGCCCTTCGCTGTTACCCCCTCATCTCGCGGGTAAGTAGCGAAGGGCTGATGACGGGACCGTCGGTTCCCGGCGGGAGGTGCGCGGGAGCCGCGTGGAAGCGTGACCTCGTGCGGGATCCGTGTCCCTCTCCACGCTTCCGTGCGTGTTTCACAACGGCCGTTTCGTCGCTCGCTGAATTGAACCGCCTCTGACCGGCTCAAGTCAGCGAGCGGCCGGCGGCGTATTGAGGAAGTGTGTCGTCCCGCCCGACCTGCCCTCCGCGGCTCGGCAGTCTTACGCTGCCTCGGCCAGCGGCAGGCGCGGGCCCTCGCTGACCATGCGATGGAGGCCTGCCAGGGTGAGGGAGCCGACCAGGCCTCGGTAGGGCTCGTAGGGGGCGTAGAACTCTTCGACCTCGGGGACGGTCGCGCGGCGGCCGAGGTTCGCGAGGTGGCCGACCAGCTTGATGTAGCCGAGGTCGCCGGCGGGCAGGGAGTCCATGTCGCCGCGGCCGAAGAGGGCCAGGCACTGGATCGTCCAGGGTCCGATTTCGGGGATCGCGAGGAGGCGGGCGTCGGAGTCGGGTGAGGCGATGTCGCAGCGCCCGGCGGCGGCCAGCACCGCGAGCTTGCGCAGCGCCACCGAGCGCGCGCCGGAGAGGTCCATCGACTGGAGTTCGGCGGGCGCGCGGCCCGCGATCAGCGCCGGCGGTGGGGTGTCGCGGAGCATCCCTCGCCCCTCGCCGAGGCGGGCGCCCCAGCGGCCGACGATGCGGCGCTCGATCACCGCCGCGCGGCTCGCCTCGATCAGCTGCCCGCAGACCGCCTGGGCGAGCGCCTCCCACGGCCAGGGCCGCCGGTGTGGGCGGAAGTCGGGCCGGCGGCGGATGATCGGGCCGACCAACGGGTCGCGGCGGAAGCGCTGGTGGAAGGCGGACATGTCCTCGTCGACGCCGGTCGCGAAGCGCATGCGCTCGATCGCCGTCGCCAACTCCTCGCGTCCCGCCATCCGCGGCTCGTCGCACGGCACCGGGATCGTCAGCCGCGCCGGGTCGATCGCGTCGGCGCGAAAGGCCACCCGCCCCGGCCCGCGCATCCAGGCGCGCGCCAGGACCGGCGCGCAGTCGACGGTCAGCAGCCGCGTCGCGATCCCACCCTGCACCCGCAGGGTGCGGTCGGCGCTGCCGCGTCCGAGCCGGAACGGCGAAGGGGGCCGGACCTCGACCTCGAGGTGCGCGGGCGCTCCCATCCGACTATCGGTCCAGGAGGTGGACGTCGACCAGGAAGGAGCGGCTGGCGATGACCTTGCCGGGACGCCTGCGGCGACTCAGCCGGCGGGTCACGCTCCCCCGCGAGCCGGCCGCCGAGACGGCGCGGACCGCGGCGACGGTCGCCGCTCCGGCCAACACCCCACCCGCAGCGGCGAGCGCGGCGCTCTTCACCTCACCGCGCAGCACCAACGAGCCCGGCTCGGGCTCGACGCTGGGAAGCCTGCGGACCGGGGCGACGGCGTCCTCGGCGGAAGCGTCTTCCTCGGCGACGATCTCCCCGTCAAGGTGGTGGTCGGTCACCGGAGTCAATGTAGCGATGGCTCAGGTCGCGTCCCGCCGGCCTACTCGCGATCCCCGCAAAGTGCGGAATCGCATGGCGAGGGCCGCCGCGGACGCGGGCGCTTCAAATCGTGCGGAAGCGGGTTCTTGAGCCGAGATGAAGATCCTTCGAACGCTCAGCGTCTCCCTCCTGACCTTGGCACTACTCGCTGCCGCCCCGGCCACTGGCCGCGCCGAGGGCCACCTGGACCGCGAATTCGGGAGGGACGGCGTCCGCTACCTGCCGGAAAGCCTGCGCGAACCGCGCGGGGTGGCGCTGCTCGGCGACGGCCGCGTCGCCTACGCCAACGGCAGCGAAGTCGCGGCGCTCTTGCCGTCCGGCGGATTCGACCCGAGCTTCGGCAACGGCGGCCTGGCGTCGTCGGCGGTGAAGCCGGAAGGCGAAGAATCGATCTCGACGATCGCCGCCGACCCACAGGGGCGCACGGTCCTGGTCGGCAGCGCCCGCGCTCCGGGAGGAAAGGGCTCGGCGGCCTTCATCGAGCGCCTGACGCCGTCCGGCCAACCCGATCCCAGCTTCGGGTCGGGCAGTGGTCGGGACCCAGCTCGCCCCGGCCAAAGACGGCGGCGGGACGGAACCGAGGTACGAAAGCTTCGTCGTCCGTCTCGACGAAGCGGGAAACCTCGAAACCTCGCTCGACCCGTCGCGGCTCGACCGCCTCTCGGGTGACGAACGGATCCTCGGCGGCAGGATCGGGCCGCTCGTCGACCCCGCCGGACGGAAGATCACCTGGAGCTACCTCGAAGGCGTCGAACACCGTCGGCCGAACGGGATCCTGATCGAACGACTGATGCCGGGCGGCGCACCCGACCCGACCTTCGGCAAGGACGGCTCGGCCGAACTGCGCGTGCCGCGGTTCTACGAAGGCGAAGTCGAGCTGGACGAAGCGGGTCGGATCCTCGTCGCGGCCGCCTTCAAAGGCAGGAGCCCGGTGAGCGAATCGAAGGAACTCGGGCTGATCCGATTGAAGGAAGACGGCCGCATCGACACGTCGTTCGGGCGGGAAGGGATCGTCCACATCCGCTTTCCCGGCGCCAGGCACGGCGCCTCCGCCTACCTCGAAGAGCTGACCGTGCGGGGCGACCAGGCGGCGATCGACGCCTCCTACTGCGGCTCCTGCCAACCGGTGGTCGCGTTGATCGACCTCGGGGGCTCGGAGGCAACCGCCTCGTCCGCGACCACCACCCCGACCCGCGGGCAGATCGCCGAAGAAGCGGGCCTCGAACGCACGAAGACGGGCGGCTGGCACGACGGCGAATGCCAGATCACGCGGATCTATCCGACCAAGGCGGAAGTCCTCGCCGCCGAGGCGCGCGAAAAACGGCGGCCCAACCCGGAATCGGGAGGCCTCGTGGTCAGCACCCGCGGTGATCGGATCGGCGTCGAACTCGGCCCGAACTCCTTCTACTGCCAGCAGGCGCTCGAAGAAGATCTCTCGCACGTCGGTCACGGCGGTGTGCCGGAAGGTTCGCCGACCACGGTCGCCAACGCACGGGCGGCGATCGAAGCGCTCGGCTTCCCGATCCACCTCGAAGAACCGGAAGGCGAGAAGAACGTCCTCGTCGGCCGCGTCCACGGCAGCCTCGGCGAGCGCTTCGCCTTCTTCCTCTTCGTCAACCGCGGCGGACCGGACAAGATGCCCGGCGTCCCCGGGTACCCCGGCTTCGGTCCACCGGGCGGCCTCGCAGGAGGCGTGCTGGTCGAAAACGAAGACGAAGACGGCGGCTACGTCTTCGGCTCCCGCGAGGTCCCGCGTCGCGGCGAGACCAAGGCCCAGTTCAGACAGCAATCCCACATCGAAATCGGAGTCGAAGAGGCCCTCTGCGTGCAGGCGACCGGCGAAGACTGCGGCATCTAGCCAGGTTCCGTCGCCTCTCTACCTAGACTCTGGGACATGAGCGAGACCGCCAAGGCGCCGGTCGATGTCTTCGCCAAGGCGCGCGAACACGACCGGCTCGAGCAGCTCGAAGCTGCCAAAGAGCACGACCTTCTCCCCTATTTTCGCCTGCTCACCTCGCAGGCCGGCCCGGTGGTCGAGATGGAAGGCCGGGAGACCATCATGCTCGGCTCCAACAACTACCTGGGGCTGACCGGGGACCCGCGGGTCAAGGAGGCCGCCCGCGAGGCGCTCGAGACCTACGGCACCGGGGTGACCGGCTCGCGCCTGCTGAACGGCACCACGCCGCTCCACCTCGAACTCGAGCGCGAGCTGGCCGAGTGGATGGAGGTCGATGACGCGATCGTCTTCACCACCGGGTACCAGGCCAACGTCGGCGCGATCGGGACGATCCTCGGGCCGCAGGACACGGTGATCTGCGACAGCGGCGACCACGCCTCGATCCTTGACGGCGTCCGCATCTCCGGCGCGAAACTGCGCCCCTTCCGTCACAACAGGATGGACAAACTGGAGAAGATGCTGGGACGCGCCGCGGAGGACGGCGGCGGCGTCCTCGTCGTCGTCGACGGCGTCTTCTCGATGGAGGGCGACGTCTGCGACCTGCCCGCGATCGTCGAGCTCTGCCGCCGCTACGGCGCCCGGCTGATGGTCGACGAGGCCCACGGGGCCGGCGTGCTCGGCGCCCGCGGCGCCGGCGCCTCGGAGCTCTTCGGGCTCGAGGACCAAGTCGACCTGCGGATGGGGACCTTCTCCAAGAGCCTCGCCTCCTGCGGCGGCTTCATCGCCGGCCCGGCCGACGTGATCGAGTACCTGCGGGTCTCCTCGCGCGCCTTCATCTTCAGCGCCTCGGCGGTCCCCGCCGCGGTCGGCGCGGCGCTGGCGGCGCTGCGCGTGATCCGCTCCGAGGGCCCCGAGCTCTTCGAGCGCCTGCTCGGCAACTCCGAGTACCTGCGCGAGGGCCTGCGCTCGCTCGGCCTCCAGGTGATCGAGCCGGGGACGCTCCCCGACGGCCGCGTCGCCACCACCCCGGTGGTCCCCGTCGTGGTCGGCGAGGACTGGCAGGCGGTGATGCTCTGGAAGGCGCTCTTCGATGCCGGCGTCTACACCAACGTGGCGATCCATCCGGCCGTCCCGCCGAGCGGCGCGCTGCTCCGCACGAGCCTGATGGCGACCCACACGCGGGAGAACCTGGATACCGCCCTGGCGACCATCGAGCGGGTCATAAAAGACTTCCCGGACCTCCCGAGGTTGTAACGACTGGTTAACCGGCAGGTCACATCCCCCAGCGGGGGTAAGTTCAGACTTGGGCGGATAGGGACCTTCGCGGCGCTCGCGCGAAATTGTTGCTCTTAGCGACCGGACCGGACGTCGTTTCGACGACCGCGGGTTGACGCCGACCACTCCGACGACGTAGCTTCGTCTCCTCGCCGATGCCACCCCACGGGGAACGCCGGGCCGCCACCACAGGCCCGACAAAAAAGGCAGGGAACTGGACGGTGGACCGTCGGCGAGAGACCACCCAGTTAACGATTCCTTTTGAAGGGAGGAGTCCAGTGGACGCTGCCACCATGGCACCCGCAACGACGACCGCATCTCCAGAACCGCCCCAGCATATGAGGGCACTCGAACGCGCCAACTCCGTGCGGCTCGCCCGCGCCGAGCTGAAGCGCGCGGTGGCTCGGGGTGACCTCGACCCAGCCGACGTCGTACGCGACTGCCCCTGGCAGACCGAGAGCATGACGATCTCGGAGCTCCTCACCAGCCAGCGCCGCTGGGGCCGCACCCGCGCCCGCAAGTTCCTGATGCCCCTCTCGATGAGCGAGAACAAGCAGCTCGGCACGCTCACCCCGCGACAGCGCACGATGCTCGCCACCGAGCTCGCCGCCCGCACCTCCGGCGCCCCCCGCCTGACTGTCTGAGCCCCCCGAGGCGGCCCCACGCGCGAGGACCTGTCCCGACGGCCTGACCGGGACGGGTCCTCAGCCGCGTTGTTAGCCGCGCATCCCGCCGACCCGGAAGCTGAGGCCTCCGGACGCGCGCTGGAAGGCGCGGCGGGCCAGGTAGAACGCGACCGCGAAGCAGACGGCGCCGATCGGCAGGGCGTAGGCCAGCACCAGCCCCACCGCATAGAAGAGGACGCCGGTCACCACCACGAAGACGAAGCCGGCCAGCAGGGTCGTGTGCGAACGATAGCCGGCGAAGTGCTCACGGATCGCCACCTCCATCCCGCCCACCGCGGCGAGGCCGACGCCGACGCCGATCAGCGTCTCGTGCGAGCCGAAGATCCCGATCGCGAGGCAGACGATCCCGGCGAGGATCGCCAGCTCGGCGAGCGGCGCGTTGCCCCACGGCGCCGGCGGGCGCTCGTCGAGTTTGGAGATGTGCGTGGAGCGGCCGCGAGCCGCGCGGTTCTTGGACATCCGGAGGAGACCTTGACCCGCCACCAGCCCATCAGCATCCCGAGCGGACCGAGGACGGGGCGCGAGTGCCAGTGGCCGCAGCCCGGCAGGCCGAGGTCGGCCCGGCTGATCCGCAACCAGCGGTAGGCGGGGGGGTCGGCAAGCATGTCGTCGAGGAGCGCCCGGTTGGCTTCCTCGAAGGTGTCGCGCTCGACCAGCGCCCGGCGCGCCTCGGCGATCCGGCCGGCGAGCGAGTCGCGGACCTCCTCGAGCTCCCCGAGGTCGAGCACCCGCGGCGGTCCCGCGGCTTCGACCCGGTGCGGGACGACGACGCGCCCGAGGCCCTCGGCGACCAGCCCGCCGAGCTCACGCTCGAGCTTGGCGATCTGCCGGCGCAGCTCGGCGCGGGCCAGACCCTCGTCGACAGCGCCTCTTTCGAGCACTCCCCGCATAGCCAAAGTCTAAGCCGCCTCGAGGGTCGCCGCGGCAATCCATAACGCCTCGTCAACACTGATCGCGGGAACTGCGCCGACGCCGACCGCGGCGATCGCGATCCGGCGGCTGTCCCGCTCGACCGCGGCGCGCGCCGCGGTCTCGCCGAAAAGCAGCCCGACCGGGCCCGATTCGTCGGCGATGGTCAGCGTCCCGGCGGCCAGCTCGCTCGCCTTCCCCGGCAGGCGCTCGCCCGGGGCCGCGTCGCGGATGCAAAGGTCGCCGACGATCCGGTCGGCGTCGAAGCAGCGCAGCGCGACGCCGGTCTCGATCGTGGCGATCGTCAGCGCGTCGGCGGGCAGGCCGCGACTGCGGAAGCCGCCGTCCTGCAGGCGATCGAGGACCAGCTGCTCGACCGGGGTGCGGTCGCGGTCGGGATCGAGGCCGATCTGGCGGTAGAAGACCCGGTAGGCCCACGGGATCGGCCGTCCGCGCAGGCGGATCGCCTCGGCGCCGTAGAGACGATTGGAGAGGTCCCGGAGGCGGTGGCGCACCGGCTCCGGACTGCGCCCCGGTCGCCCGTCGACCTCGACCATCGCCAGCGACAACCCCGGAAACTCCGCCGCCAGATGCGGTGCCACCCAACCCGGCCTCGGCGCCGGCTCCCATCCGATCGCTGCCCGTGCACCTTCGGTCGCCATCTCTAGCCCCCTTCAGCCACCCGCGTCGCGTTCAGCAGTTCATCCACATGTTGGCTGAGCCCCCTGACGCCAAGTTCGCCGATCGAGGCGCTCTGCAGGGTCCCGCCGGGGTAGGCGTAGGCGAACGTCGGGCAGCCGCCCACTCGGTAGAGCGCGGCCACGGCGCCGTCCCGGTCGAATCCGACCGGCATCTCCCACCCCCGTTCGCGAACCAATTCACGAACGGACCCGCGCGAATCGCGGACGTCCAGCGAAAGGAAGTTCACCCGTCCACGGTACCGCGCCGCGACGGTGCTGACGATGTTTTGTTGCTCCTCGCAGCCGCTCGTCGTGCCGAACCAGAACGAGATCACCAGCGGGCGGTCGAAGAGGTCGCAGACGCGGATCGCCCCGGGCGTGGCGATCTGGCAGGCGGGCGCGCGCCTGGCGCTGTCCGGACAGGGGAGTGAGGAGCTTTCGCAGTCGTCCTGGTAGACGTTCGCGTCGCCTTCCAGCTGTCCCGCGGCGGCGGGGACGGCGAACTCGGGGAGCGGCCAACGGGCGGGCTGCACCTCGAGTCCCAAAGTATCTTCGCCACCGCCGTTCAAGGTGTGGATCGCGGCGACGACGACCAGGGCCAGGAAGAGCAGCCCGACCCCGAGCGAATAACGATTGGCGAAGCCTTTCATCGCCGGCGCTCCAGCAGGACGAGCGTCGCCGGGAGGATCACGATCACGCCGAGCAGCGCCGCCGCGAGGTCGATCACGGTGACGGCGCCGAAGTCCCGCAGCATGCGGATGTCGGAGGCGATCAGGACGGCGAAGCCGGCGATCGCGGTGAGGCCGGAGGCGACGACAGCGGCGCCCGTGCGGGAGTAGGCACGGCGCAGCGCGGCGGCGACGTCGAGGCCGACCGAACGCTCCTGTTCGAAGCGCCCGGAGAGGATCACCGCGAACTCCGTGGCGATCGCGATCGTCAGCGCCCCGAGTGCCGCCGACATCGGGTTCAGCGGGATCCCGGTCAGCCAGATCAGCAGCGAGGCCCAGCCGGTGGCGAGCAGCGTGGGCAGCAGCGGGACCAGCGCGCGCCGGAACGAGCGGAGCAGCAGGAGGAGGACGAGGGCGACGGCGCCGAGCCCGGCGAGGGCGAGCCAGTAACGGCTCGAGGAGAGCTCGGAGCCCGCTTCGGTGGCGATCACCGGCAGGCCGGTGAGGCTGACCTCGACCCCGGCGGGGGGATTACCGATCTGGGCACGGACGCTGTCCAGCAGCGCTTCCCCTTCGGCCAGGGATTGAGTTTTGATCCCGAACCCGATCAGCGCCTGGTGGCCGACCTTGCCGTTCGGGCCGAGCGGCGCGACCTGCTGGAGCGAGTACGGCGACATCGCCGCCAGCGTCGCTTCGATCCCCGATTTCGTCACCTTGCCGCCGCGGGTGAGGAAGTCCGACAGCGCCGGCCCGGCGGTCACGTCGTCTTCCTTCAGCACCCGGCGCTTGAACCCGGCCATCCATTCGATCGTCGCCGGGTCGGTGAGGTCGGGGGCTTCGACCAGGACTTCGAGGTCGCCGGTGGTGCCGGTCGCGGCCTCGAAGGTGTCGAGGTCTTCGACTTGGCGGAGGTTGTGGGGGGCCAGCTGGCGGACTTCGCTGACCGTGGAGATCTGGGTGCCCACTCCCCAGCCGACCCCGGCAAGGACGATTCCCACGATCAAGATCACGCCCGGCCGAGCGATCGAGAAGGAGACCAGGGTCTCCAGCGGGCGGGTCCTGTCACCGTGGGGCCCCACCATCCCTCCGGTAGCTGAAGCTTCCTCGGGATGGTTCCCCCCACGGCGCCACCCGCCCGAGGGGCGGAGGCCAAGGACCGCGAACCCGGCAGTCATCACCAGGATGAAAGCCAGAAGGACGCCCGCGAAGAGGAGGACGCCGAAACCGCGGACCATCGGGGTCGGCGAAAGCAGGAGCACGAGAAAGCCTGCGGCCGTGGCGAGGCACGCGGTCGCGATCGTCGGGCCCGAGAGGTTGGCGGCGGTCCTTGCTGCGTCGGCACCTGAGGCGCCCGTTGCTTCTATCTCGTCCAGGCGCGCCTGGAACTGGATCGCGTAGTCGACGGCCAGGCCGATCAGGATTGGCAGGACCGCTACCGACGCCATCGTCAGGCTGCCGCCGACGACCTTGAGGAGGCCGAAGAGGATCGCGGCGGAAGCGAGGGCCAGTGCGAGGGGCAGCAGGCGGAGGCGGCTGCGGAAGGCCAAGAGGAGGACGAGTGCCATCACCGCGACGGCGACGCCGAAGAGGAGGAGGAGGGCGTCCTTCAGGGCGCGGGCGATCGCGTCGACGACGACCGGGGCGCCGGTGACGACGTATTCGCCGCCCTGGAGGACGAAGCACGGTTCGGCTTTGCCGCCGGTGCCGCAGGCTTTGCGTGGGGTGGTTTCGGCGACCGCGTCTTCGATCAGGCCGATCGCCCGGCGCCGTTCGGCTTCGGTGATGCCGGGCTTCAGCCGGATCACGATCTGGGCCGACTTGGAGTTCGGGAAGAGGTAGGCGAGCCGCGCCTTCGGCGTGCCCCGCGCTTTGGCCAGGTCGAAGACGACGGTGGCGATGAATTCTTCGTTTTCGATGCTCGGCAGCGAGGTGATCCCGTATTTCGAGGCGACCTGGAGCAGGTATTCGTTGAACTGATCCGCGGGCAGGTTCTTCGAGAGGCGTTCCAGCTGTTCGTCGATCTGCACCACCGCCTCGTTCAGGAAGGTGGCCGGGCCGGCGAGGAAGGAGACCGGTTCCATCGCCGCGAGTTCGGTGCAGGCGCCGGGCAGCGGCTTCGCCCCCTTTGGCACCTTCCCCGAGAGGCAGCCCTCCAGCCGCAGCAGCTTGATCAGGTCCTTGCCGAGCAGCAGCTTCGGCAGGCTTCCCTTGACGAGGACGACGACCGGTTCTTCGCCGAACTCGTCGCGCACCCGCTGGGTCGCTTCGTAGGTCGGGTCGCCCTTCCCGACCAGGGTGCTCAGGCCGGCGTCGGTGTCGACCTGGGTGGCGGCGAGGGCGGTCGCGACCGCGAGCACCCCGGCGACGACCAGCACCGCGCGGGCATGCCGCACCGACCACGCGGCGATCGCCCCGAACGGGCGGCGGCGCCCCAACTGGGATCAGTCCATCGAGAGCGGGCCGGTGACGTCCGCGTGGAGGAACTGGTTGACGAACGGGTTGGACGAGTCGAAGACTTCTTCTTTCGGACCCGACTCGACGATCTTGCCGCTCCAGAGCACCGCGATGAAGTCGGCGATGCGGCGCGCCGTGTTGAGGTCGTGGCTGATCACCAGATAACAGCCGCCGTTCTCGGCGTGGATCTCACGGATCAGCTCGCAGAGCAGCGCGGTGCGGACCGGGTCGAGCCCCGAGTCGGGCTCGTCGAACATCACGATCGCCGGTTCCAGCACCAGCGCCCGAGCGAAGCCGGCGCGCTTGCGCATCCCACCGGAGAGCTCGTTCGGCATCTTGTAGGTCGCCTCGGAGAGGCCCACCTCTTTGAGCCGGCGGTTGACGATCTCGCCGATCTCCTCCTCGCCTTTGTCGGTGTGCTGGCGCAGCGGGAAGGCGACGTTGTCGTAGATGTTCATCGAGCCGAAGAGCGCGCCGTCCTGGAACAGCAGGCCGAACTTTTTGCGCGTCTCGAAGAGTTCGTCGTCGGTCATGTTCGGGATCGATTCCCCGTGCACGAGGACGTCGCCGTGGTCGGGGTAGAGCAGCCCGACGATGTGCTTGATCAGCACGCTCTTGCCGGTGCCCGACGGCCCCAGCACCATCGAGACCTGGTTCTCCGGCAGCCCGAGGTTCAGGCCGTTGAGGATGCGCGCGCGGCCGAACTGCTTGACCAGGTCGATGACCTCGATCGCGTCGGTGCCGCCGTGGTCGCGCTTGCGGCCGGTGTGGAAGCGGTAGGGGTCGTGCTCGCGCGGGTCGACGCCGGGGATGACGAAGTCGCGGCCCATCACGGCGCCGTCTTCGCTCACATAAGGGCCTTCCTCGCCGGCGGCGCGGGGGGCGTCGTTGGCCATGCTCCCGGACAACACGGCAGGGTCCTCGGCGGCCAGCTCGGCGCTCGTTTCCGCCTCGGCCTCGTGCTGCTCCTCCTCCAGCTCGTTGAAGCGCTCTTCCTCGTCGTTACGCATCGCGTTTCACCCTCCTATTGGAGCACGGGGATTCGCTCCCCAGAAGATCAGGGTCCCAAGCATCCCGATGATGTGGACTAAGACGATGTTCAAGACCATCGACTTCGCCGTCGCGGTCCCCACCCCCACAGGTCCGCCCGAGGCCGTATAGCCGTAGTAACACCCGACCAAGACGATCGCGGTGGCCATCACCATGCCCTTGATCAGGCTGAAGATCACGTCGGGCGGGTTCTGGAACTGCCAGAAGATCAGCAGGTAACCACCCGAGGAGGCGTCGCCGATCTGCTTGACGACGGCGATGTAGGAGGCCAGGTACATGACCCCGATCGCCACCAGGTACATGAAGGGGAAGGCGATCCAGGCCGCCAGCAGGCGGGTCGCGCAGAGGAAGGTGACGGGCGGCACGCCCATCACCTCGAGCGCGTCGATCTCGTCGGAGATCCGCATCGCGCCGAGCTCGGCGACGATCCCGGTCCCGACCTTCGCCGAGAGCATGTAACCGAAGGCGTACGGAAGGATCTCGCGCAGGTCGCACCAGGCGGAGAAGACGCCCGCGTACGCCGGCGCGCCGTTGGCGCGCAGCAGGTAGGCACCCTCGATCCCGCACTGGAGGCCGAGGACGAAGACCAGTCCCCAGATGACGAGAGCCGAGCCGAGGATCAGGATCCCGGCCTGGCGCAAGGACTCGCCGAAGAAGCGCAGGACGCGGCCGGAGTAGACGATCCCCATGACCCGGCCGCCGAAGCGGGCGATCTCGCCGAGCGAGTCGAGCCAGCCGCGCGGGACATCGAGCCAGGCGTTCATCGGAGCGCGGTCCTCATCGGATCGTCTGCAATTCCGGGTTGGTCGCCAGCAGCGTCTGGGTGAAGACGTAGTTGAAGGCGAAGAAGGCGAGGAAGGAGATCACGACCGCCTCGTTCACCGCGCGGCCGACGCCCGCGGCGCCGCCGGATGCCGTCATGCCTTTGTAACAACAGACGATCGCGATGATCGCGCCGAAGAGCGTGCACTTGAGCACCGATCCCCACAGATCCGTGACGGAGGCCTGCTCGAACAGCGTCGCGAAGAAGCCGCCGAGGGACTGGTGATAGAGGATCTCGGTGAAGATGCCGCCGGAGAGGCCGGCGACGATGGCGAAGATGTCGAGCAGCCCGGTGACCAGCATCAGGGCGAGGAAGCGCGGCACGACCAGGTTCTTGATCGGGTCCACGCCCAGCACCTGGAGGGCGTCGAGCTCCTCGCGGATCTTGCGGGCGCCCAGGTCGGCGGTGATCGCGGTCCCGGCGATCCCGGCCACGCAGACGCCGGTCACGAAGGGGCCGATTTCTCGGATCGCGGCGAGGACGAAGAAGCCGCCGAGCCGGTCGAGCGCGCCGAACAGCGTCAGGAAGTTCGCGGCCTGGAGGCCCGGGGCGCCGAAGTTGATCGCCACGGTGGAGATCAGCAGCGGGAACCAGCACAGCTGCAGGGCGAAGAGGAACTGCCCGATGAACTCCTCGCCATAGGGATAGGGCGGGCGGACCGCCGAAGCGATCGTGCGGCCGGTCAGAAGGACCAGCTCCCCCACCTGTTCGAACACCGACTTGGCGGGCAGGAACGCCCTGTTCACTGCGGATCCGACCATTCGCTCCTCCAGCCGGCCACGCCTCCACGGTCGCGGCAGCCCCATCGACGGGCCGCAGTCTATGTGATCGGTCGGCCCACTCCGTTAGCCGCATATTGAGATCGCGCTAACCAGGCCTCCGTCCCGAAAATGGCTCGGTTGCGGGGAATCCCCGTGCTAAATTCGCCACGCTTTGCGGGGAGCCGGAACACCACACCGGGGTGCCCGCCTAAGAGCCGCCGCGGTGGGGTTCGCGGTCCTGGCCATGGCGGCGCTTCTCGCTGCCTGCGGATCTTCGTCGTCCTCGGACTCGAACGAGAAGGCCGGCACCTACAAGGTGGCAGTGACCGACGCCAGCTTCCCGACGAAACAGGCGATCGGCCAGACCTCGCTGATGAAGCTCGACGTCAAGAACGTCGGCAAGAAGACCGTGCCCGCCCTCACCGTGACCGTGAACATCCAGGGCAAGGATGGTGAAGACGCGCGCATCCCGTTCGCCATCCATGACACCCAGCCGGGGCTCGCCGGTCCCGACCGCCCTGTCTGGGTCCTGGCCGCGACCTACCCGCGCCGGGTCGGCTCTTCCACCTCCGCCGGCGGCGAAACCTCGAACGCGAAGACCTACTCCTTCGGCCCGGTCAAGCCGGGCAAGTCGGTGGAAGCGGTCTGGAAGCTCTCCGCCGTGCGTGCCGGCAAATACACCGTCGGCTACGAAATCGACGCGGGCCTGAGCGGCGAAGCGAAGGCCGCGACCTCCTCCGGCGTCAAACCCGGGGGCACCTTCGTCACCGACATCAGCACCGAACTTCCCGAAACCGAAGTCAACGCCGCCGGCGAAATCGTCGAAATCGAACGCGGCAAGTAGGGCTCATCCCTCGCCGGGCTGGGTCCAGCGGATCCCCTCGAACAACTCCCCGGCCTGCACGCCGAGCGCTCCCGCGAGGGCGGCGATCGTCCCGTAGCCCGCCTCCCGGTCCGCGCGCAGGATCTCCTCCAGCTCCCCCACGTCGACCTCGGACCGCCCAGCAAGCTCCTCGACCGACAGCCCCTCGCGGCGGCGCAACCGCTCGATGTTGGCGGCGAAGCGTTCCCGTGCCTCTCTGTCGGTGTCGGCCATGGATCTCCTAGGGCCGGGTCAAGGGAGATTTACCCCCTCCACTCCAGCTCGTCCGTCCAAAGACCGAATTGTTCCCCATAATTGCCCGGTATTTTTTGTCTGTAGATTTTATGTCGGCATTACGCGAGGTTTCAACCGGTGGCCGGGCGCAGGAAAAAGAGCGAGACCGTTCCCAAGCCCTCGGTAGACCTCGACCGGTCGTTCGGTCCCAACCTGAGGCGCTGGCGCGACAAGCGCGGTTACTCGCAGGAGAAGCTGGCCCAGCTTGCGGACCTGCACCGGACCGAGATCGGCCTCCTGGAGCGAGGCGAACGGGAGCCCAAGCTCGGCATCATCACCAAGCTGGCCGGCGCCCTCGGAGTCTCCCCCGCCGTCTTCTTCGAGGGCCTCGAGTTCGTCCCCAGCGACAGCGGCCAAGGCCACTTCACCTACGACCCACCCGAGCGCGAATCCCTGGACTGACCGCATGGGACGGAGCTCCGTTGTGGAGCCAGTCCTCGACCTGTACCTCTGATTCACCTCGGGATCGGCGGACCCGGCTGGCCTCCCGCGCGAAATGAGCCATCAATGGTTTCGACCGCCTATCCACGTAAGCCCCCAGGGCTGGGGGCTCAGAATTTCCCCCCTCAAGACGGAAAACGCGTCGATTGTTCGACGGCATCAACTGGGATCTCGACCGGAAGAAGTTCACCTTCCAGGCCAACAACGCCAATGACGGTTGATGGGTCACACAATTGGCACAGTTCTGTTTCCCACGTGTGCGTCGCTGATCCCTACAGTGAATTCATGGAGTCGACGCGGCAGAGATGGAACGACGAGCGGATGGACGAATTCGCCGCGCGGACCGAAGAGAACTTCAAAGAGGTCCGGGCCGAGATCAAGGACGAGGTGCGGGGTCTGCGGACCGAAATGAACGGGCGCTTCGCGAGCCTGGAAGCGAAGATCGACCAGCGGTTCAACATCCTCTTCGGGGCGCTGGCGACCGGGTTCGTAGGAGCGGTCGTCTCGCACTTCCTCGGCTGACGGCGGTTTGGCGAAGCCCGCGGGGGGCTAGCCTGGGGACATGCGCCCGCGCCTCGTCCTCGCGGTCTTCACCGCCCTCGCGCTCGCCGCGGCGGTCGGCCTTGCCGCCTGCGGGGGCTCGGGCGGGAGCGCGGAACGGACGACGACGGCGACCGAGACGGCCGCGCAGGTTGCTCCCGACGCCTCCGCGGGCGCGTCCGACGCGGACCAGCCAGGCGCCCCCCGTCCCGGCGGCAAGCTGGCGCTGAAGAAGGTCGGCGACTTCGAGCACCCGACCTACGTGGCAGGCGCGCCCGGCTACCCGCACCTCCTCTTCGTGGTCGAGCAGGAAGGGCAGGTGATCGTGCTGAACGGGGGCAAGAAGGTCAGCCGGCCGTTCCTCGACATCCGCTCGCTGACCAACTACGACGGCGCCGAGCGCGGCCTCCTCTCGCTCGCCTTCCCGCCCGACTACAAGGAAAGCGGCCGCTTCTACGTCTACTTCGTCAACAAGGGCGGCTCGATCGAGATCGACGAATACCACCGCCAGAGCCCGACCCGAGCGGCACCGAAGTCGCGCCGCACCGTGATCACGATCCCGCATCCCGACAACGCCAACCACAACGGTGGGCAGATGCAGTTCCTGGGCGAAGACCTCTACTTCGGCACCGGCGACGGCGGCGCGGGCGGCGACCCGCCGAACAACGCCCAGAACAAGGACGTGCTGCTCGGCAAGCTGCTGCGGATCGACCCGCTGCCGGCCGACGGCAGGCCCTACACCGTCCCGGCCTCGAACCCCTTCGTCGGCGGCGGCGGTCGTCCCGAGATCTACAGCTATGGCTTGCGCAATCCGTTCCGCTTCAGCTTCGACTCGGTGACGAATCCACGCGAACCGCGCCTCGCGATCGGCGACGTCGGCCAGAACGACTTCGAGGAGATCGACTACACCACGGTCGCCGCGGCCGACGGCGCGAACTTCGGCTGGGACGCCCTCGAGGGGTTCGCGCCCTACGAGGAAGAAGACTCCGGGACGCCCGACCCCGGCGGCACGACGAAGCCGATCTTCGCCTACCCCCACTCGCGCGGCGGCAGCTGCTCGGTGATCGGCGGCTACGTCGTCGCCGATCGCCGCCTGCCCTCCCTCTACAAGCGCTACGTCTACGCCGACTACTGCGAGGGGGAGCTTCGCGCCCTCACCCCGCACCTCCGCCGCGCGAGCGGTGACCACAAGCTCGGCCTCGCCGTCCCCTCCCCGACCTCCTTCGGCGAAGACGACGCCCACCATCCCTACGTCGCCTCCCAGGACGGGCCCGTCTACCGCCTCGTCCAGAAGTAGCGCCGCGGCTCAGTCGCCCTACGGCTCCTCGATCCGGAACTCGCCCCCGCCCTGGCCGTCCGGGACCCAGGCCACTCCCTCGTAGAGCTCGGCGGGCGTGACCTCGAGCGCCCCCGCGAGCCGCAGGACCGAGTCCACCCGCGCCTCCGTCTCACCCCGCATGATCGCCTCGAGCTCCCCCCTCTCGATCCCCGAACGCTCGGCGAGTCGCTCCACGGAGTAGTCGTGTTGTCTGCGCGCCCGCTCCACGTTCGCGGCGAAACGCATGCGTGCTTCCTCGGATTTTTGCGCCATTTAGATCAATTGTCTGTGGGAGTTTTGCCTGGGAACGGTAACCGTCCGTCGCCGCTGTGGCAGGGAGAAAGAAAAAGTCTGAATCGGGTAAGCCCGTGGTCGCCCTCGACCGGACCCTGGGCGCGAATCTCAGGCGGTGCCGCAGGGACGCGGGCCTCACCCAGGAGCAGCTCGCGCACGTCGCCGGGCTGCACCCGACCTACGTCAGCCTCTTGGAGAGAGGCCAGCGAAACCCCGGCTTCGAGATCCAGGTGAAGCTGATCGGCGCGCTGGGGATCGACGCCAACGATCTCTACAAAGACGTCGTCTGGATACCGCCGGCCGTCGGCAGAGGAGGTCGGTTCCGATACGGCGGGGGCGACTCCTGACGTCGCACTTGCGTCACCCGGCTAAAGTTGGCTGACCAGCCAAAGGGGACGGAGGAGTGAGCATGGAGAGCGGAACGGTGGAGACGAAGGTCGGGGCCGATGGCTCGAACGGGGCCGCGGGGGCGGAGACGCTCGAGGTCTTGAACCCGGCGACCGGCGAGGTCATCGCGAAGCTGCCGGTCGACCCGCCCGAGGCGGTCGCGGCGACGGTGGCGCGGGTGCGCGCCGCGCAGCCCGACTGGGAGGCGATGGGGATCGAGGGGCGCTACCACTGGCTCGGCAAGCTGCGCGACTGGATCCTCGACAACCAGGACCGGATCCTCGACACGATGCAGCGGGAGACCGGCAAGGTCCGCGCCGACGCCTCGAACGAGCCCACCTACCTCGCCGACACGATCAACTTCTACGGCACCCAGGCGGCCAAGTTCATCGCGGAGGAGAGCGTCCGCCCCCACTCCCCCCTGCTGGCGGCGAAGAAGCTCCGCGTCCAGTACCGGCCGCATCCGGTGGTCGGGATCATCAGCCCCTGGAACTTCCCGCTGATCCTCTCGCTCGGGGACGCGATCCCGGCGCTGATGGCGGGCGCGGCGGTCGTCATCAAGCCGTCGGAGTTCACGCCGCTCGGGATCGCCGAGATCGCCGAGGCCTGGAAGCACGAGATCGGCGGCCCTGACGTCTTCGACGTGGTCCAGGGGATCGGCGAGACCGGCGGCGCCCTCGTCGACAACGTCGACTTCATCCAATTCACCGGGTCTGATCGCACCGGCCGCAAGGTGATGGCGCGCGCCGCCGAGACGCTCACCCCGGTCGGCCTCGAGCTCGGCGGCAAGGACCCGATGATCGTCCTCCGCGATGCCGACGTGGACCGCGCCGCCAACGCCGCCGCCTGGGGCGGGATGTTCAACTCCGGCCAGGTCTGCATCTCGGTCGAGCGGATCTACGTCGAGGAGCCGATCTACGACGACTTCGTCGCCAAGCTCGCCGCCGAGGTCGGCCGCATCCGCCAGGGCGCCGACGACGCCCGCAATCCGAAGGACGTCGGCGCGATGACGTCCCCGAACCAGACCGCGATCGTCGAGAGCCAGGTCGACGACGCGCTCGCCAACGGCGCCCGCGCGCTGACCGGCGGCAAGCGCGTCCCGGGTCCGGGCGATTACTTCGAGCCGACGGTCCTCGTCGACGTCGACCACTCGATGAAGGTGATGCGCGACGAGACCTTCGGCCCGGTGGTCGGGGTGATGAAGGTGCGCGACTCCGAGGAGGCGCTGCGGCTCGCCAACGACACTCGCTACGGCCTGTCCGGCTCGGTCTTCGGCGAGCGCGGCAACGCCGAACGAGTCGCCCGCCGGGTCGAGTGCGGCGCCGTCAACGTCAACGACGTGCTGGTCAACTACTTCGCCTCCGACGTGCCGATGGGCGGCTGGAAGGAGTCGGGGATCGGCTATCGCCACGGCGCCCAGGGCATCCGCAAGTTCTGCCGTACCGAGTCCCTGGTGATCACCCGCTTCGGCGGCAAGCGCGAACCGACCTGGTACCCCTACACCCGCGGCCGCCGCGGCCTGATCACCCGGATGGCGAAGCTGATCAACGGCCGCGACCTGAAGCGCCGCCTCGGCCTGAAGCGCTGACCTCCGGTCCGCTGTTCCTTATGGCGCCCAGGGCGCCATAAGGAACAGTTGGCGCGCTCGGTAGCCTTGAAGGTTCATGGCGGAGCGCGATTACATAGCGGCGGTGAGGGAGCGCGTCGTCGTCTTCGACGGCGGCATGGGCGCGACCCTGGAGCAGTTCGACCTGACCCAGGAGGACTACGGCGGCCTGCAGGGCAAATGCCACGAGGCGTTGGTGCTCAACCGGCCCGACGTGATCGAGGGCGTGCACCGCTCGATGCTGGACGCCGGCGCCGACGTGGTCGAGACCGACAGCTTCCAGGGCTCGCGGCTGAAGCTCGAGGAGTGGGGCCTCGGCGAGCACACGATGGAGATCAACACCAAGGCCGCGGAAATCGCCCGCAAGGCGGCGGGCCCGGACCGCTTCGTGGCGGGCTCGATCGGCCCGACCGGCTTCCTGCCCGCGTCCACCGACCCGACCCTCGGTGACATCTCCTTCGGCCGCCTGGCCGAGGTCTTCGCCGAGCAGGCGACCGGCCTCGTCAACGGCGGCGCCGACCTGATCATCATCGAGACCGCCCAGGACATCCTCGAGGTGAAGGCGGCAATCTTCGGCGCCCGTCAGGCGTTCAAGGAAACCGGCAAGCGGCTGCCGCTGCAGATCAGCGTCTCGCTGCTGCCGAACGGCGGCAAGATGCTGCTCGGCACCGACATCCAGTCGGTGCTCACCACGCTGACCGCGCTCGACGTCGACGTGGTCGGCCTCAACTGCTCGACCGGCCCCGAGGACATGCGGGACGCGATCCGCTTCCTCGGCGAGACCTCGCCCCTGCCGGTCCACTGCATCCCCAACGCGGGCCTGCCGCTGCAGGGTCCCGACGGCGAGACGATCTTCCCGGAAAAGCCCGAGCCCCTGGCAGCGACGCTGGGTGAGTTCGTCGAGCGCTACGGGGTCGGCATCGTCGGTGGCTGCTGCGGCACGAACCCGGAACACATCGCCGCGATCCGCGCGCGCGTCGGCGACGCCCGTCCCGTCGCCCCGCGCCCCGCGAAGGGCCCGATCGAGGTCTCCTCGATGATGACCTCCACCCCGCTCGTGCAGGAGCCGCGCCCGACCCTGGTCGGCGAGCGCGTCAACTCGCAGGGCTCGAAAAAAGCCAAGGAACTGCTGCTGGCCGACGACTACGACGGCCTCACCCAGGTCGCCGAAGACCAGGTCGAAGGCGGCGCCCACGTGCTCGACGTCTGCGTCGCGCTGACCGAGCGCCAGGACGAGGACGACCAGATGAGCGCCGTGGTCAAGCGGATCTCGCTCTCGCAGCCCTCGCCGATCCAGGTCGACTCGACCGAGCCCGAGGTGATCAAGGCCGCGCTCGAGACGATCCCCGGCCGGGCGATCGTCAACTCGATCAACCTCGAGGCCGGCCGCGACAAGGCCGATGTCGTCGTGCCGCTGGCGAAGGAACACGGCGCGGCGCTGATCGCGCTGACCATCGACGAGGTCGGGATGGCGAAGACCGCCGACCGCAAGGTGGAGATCGCGAAGCGGATCGTCGAGATCGCCTGCGATGAGCACGGCCTCGAGCGCGAATCGCTGATCTTCGACCTGCTCACCTTCACCCTGACCACCGGCGACGAGGAGTGGAAGCCCTCCGCGGTCGAGACGATCGAGGGCATCCGCCGGCTGAAGGCCGAGATCCCGGAGGTGAAGACCTCGCTCGGCGTCTCCAACGTCTCCTTCGGAATCAGCCCGCGGCCGCGGGCCGTCCTCAACTCGGTCTTCCTGCACCACTGCGTCGAGGCCGGGCTCGACCTGGCGATGGTCAACCCGAACCACATCACGCCCTACTCGGAGATCGACGACGAGGAGCGCGAGCTCACCAACGACCTCGTCTTCAACCGCCGCGACGACGCGCTGGCCCGCTTCATCGAGCACTTCGAGTCGAAGGGCGAGGACGAGGAGGCCGAGGCCGCCGACCCGACCGCCGGGATGGAGCCCGAGGAGGCTCTCCACTGGCACATCCTGCGCCGCAAGAAGGACGGCGTCGAGGGGTGGATCGACAAATCGGTGGAGAAGATCGGCGCCGTCCCGACGCTGAACCAGGTGCTGCTGCCGGCGATGAAGGAGGTCGGCGACAAATTCGGCGCCGGAGAACTGATCCTGCCCTTCGTCCTGCAGTCGGCCGAAGTGATGAAGCGCGCCGTGGCGCAGCTGGAGAACTACCTCGATCGCATCGACGGCCACACCAAGGGCAAGGTCGTGATCGCGACCGTCTTCGGCGACGTCCACGACATCGGCAAGTCGCTCGTCAACACGATCCTGACCAACAACGGCTACACCGTGATCGACCTCGGCAAGCAGGTCCCGGTCGACGCGATCATCGAGGCCGCGGTGGAGAACGAAGCCGACGCGATCGGCCTCTCGGCGCTGCTCGTCTCCACCTCCAAGCAGATGCCTGCCGCGATCGCCGAGCTGCACGAGCGCGGGCACGAATTCCCGGTGCTGATCGGCGGCGCCGCGATCAACCGTGACTTCGGCCGGCGCGTCCTCTACCCCAAGGGGCGCGAATCCGACGAGGTCTACGAGCCGGGCGTCTTCTACTGCAAGGACGCCTTCCAGGGGCTGGACACGATGGACGCGCTGGTCGACGACGACGCGCGCGCCGCGCTGGTCGAGCGGATGAAGGGCGAGGCGAAGAAGCTGCGGGAGAAGCCGGTGGTCGTCGACGACTCGCCGCCGGTCACCGACTCGAGCGTCCGCTCCAAGACCGCCACCGACAACCCGATCCCGACCGCGCCGTACCTCGGCGTGCGCGACGTCGAGGTCGGCTTCGACGACATCTACCCCTACCTCGACCGCCACGTCCTCTTCAAGCTCCACTGGGGCGGCAAAGGCGTCAAGGGCGAGGCGTGGCGGCAGCTGGTCGAGGGCCACGACGGCGAGGAGGGCTTCGTCCCGCGCCTCGAACGGATGTGGGCGGAGCAGGACTACCTCCACCCGAAGGCGCGCCTCGGCTACTTCCCCTGCAATTCCGACGGCAACGAGCTGGTCGTCTTCGACCCGGAGAACCCCGACGTCGAGCTGGAGCGCCTGGTCTTCCCCCGGCAGCCGAAGCACGACCGGATCTGCCTGGCCGACTTCTACCGGCCGATCGAGAGCGGCGAACGCGACGTGGTCGCCCTGCAGGGCGTCACGGTCGGCGCCGAGGTGACCGAGCTGATGGACCGGCTCGGCGCCGAAGGCGAGGTCACCGAGCAGTACTACGTGCACGGGCTCGGGGTCCAAGCGGCCGAGGGTTCGGCCGAGTGGCTGCACTCGGAGGTGCGCCGCGGCCTGGGGATCCCGCTCGACCAAGGGCGCCGTTACTCCTGGGGCTACCCCGCCTGCCCGGACCAGTCAGAGCACGAGAAGGTCTGGCGCCTGCTCGGTCTCGAGATGATCGGCATGACCCTTTCGGGCGGCTTCGCGGTGATGCCCGAGCAGTCGACGGTGGCGATCATCGCCCACCACCCCCAAGCGGTCTACTTCGGCATGAAGTCAGGCTTCATCCCGGCGGAGAAGACCTCCGACGAACTCATCGCCGGCACCGAGCGCGGCGGCGACCTGCCGCCCGAGTCGGACCCCAGCGAGGGCGCCGACGAGGGCGAGGACCCGGCCAAAGCCGAGTCCGCCGCCGAGGCCGTCAGCTAGCTGTTCCTTCTGGCGCCTACAGCGCCATAAAGAACAGCTGGACGGGAAGGACAGGCGCGCCGCGCGACTGACGCGCGGGGGCGGGCCGGCGACGGTTGGATGGCCCCGACGCCGGCCGCTCGCCTCCCTGCGTACAGGGGAGCCGGCCTGGGATCGGTGGCGATCTCCCCTCTCATGGCCGAGGATAGCACTATGCAAGAAGTTTTTTTAGAGTTCAGCGAACTTTGCGCCAAAGACGCGGTCCCGCTCCTACCTGAGACGGCGTGGGCCAGCCTCGCAAGGACGCAGGAAGCGAGGCGAGGGGAGCGCACAGTTAGTGCGTGACCCGAGCCGAGCGACCGAGGACACCGCGAGGCGCCCCCACGCCGCCTCAGGTCAGGCGACGCTGCTGTGGCTGCGATCGGCAGCCCGGCGCCTAGGGCGCGGATCCGGATCGAGGTGCACCGGGGCGGTCGAGAGGGCCTGGACGCGGAGATCGCTCCAGGTGAGGCCCTCGCGGACCAGGGCGGGCAGGCCGAGCGCTACGGCGGTGGCGATCTCGACGCCCTGCAGGATCACGCCGTAGGCGAGGGCGTCGGCGGTGGAGATGCCGAAGCCGGTGTGAAGAACGCTGATCACGGCGAGCTGGAAGACGCCGATGTTGGACGGGGTCGCCGGGACGACTGCGGTCACGTTGACCGCGAAGAGAACCGCGGCGGCGGCGCCGATCCCCGCCTTGCCATCGAGGCCGAGCGCGTAGAGGAGGGCCCAACAGGCCGCGAGCTGGATCGCCCAGGCGCCGAGCTGGGCGGCCGCGGCGGCGGTGCCCTCACGCGGGTCGCGGAAGATTTTGAGGCCCGCGCGGACCTGGACCATCGCCCGGTGCGCGGCGGCGCCGATCCGCGCCACCCTGCCGTTGCCGGTCTGGCGCATCACCAGCGGCGCGATCAGGACGACGACGAGCAGGATCAGCGGCACCAGGCTGAACAGGAAGAGGTGTTCGGTCCCCGAGTGGAAGAGCGAGGTGGTCGAGACGATGATGACCCCGAGCAGCATCAGCGCCACCAGGTTCAGCAGCGTCTGCGACACCAGGGTGCCGAGCAGCACCGGGAAGGTCTCCCGCATGCGCCCGGTCCGGCGCGAGAGCGCGAGCGCCCTCGCGGGCTCGCCTAAGCGCGCCGGCAACGTCGCTGACATCAAGACGCCGATCATCGTCGCCGAGGTGACGTCGCGGCGGCGGATCGGAGCATCGGGAAGGGCGGCGCGCGCGATCCAGTACCAAGACGCGGCGCGGAAGAACATCGAGATCGACATCAGGGCGAAGGCGACGATGACCCAGCTGAGGTCCGAGCGGACGATGCTTTCGGCGACTTCGTTGATGCCGATCCGCTTCAGGGCCTCCCAGGTCAGGAAGGCGCCGAGCACGCTGGCGAGGCCGAGGCCGGCGCGGCGGGCGATGCGACGCCCTCGTTTGCCCTGGACGGCCGGGGCCGGGTCGAGAGACGGAAGCTTCTGCGGCGGGATCGGCCGGTTGCCGTCGGCCGGGCGCAGGCCGGCCCAGTGGGCGACCCGGGCGGTGGCGCCGGCCGGCGCGGGGACGGCCATCGCGCGCTCGTAGACGGTCGTCACCTGGTCGGCGACACGCGGCCAGGCGTAGCGTTTGGCGCTGCGCCGGGCGGCGGCGCCCATCGCGGCGAGCCGCTGCGGTTCGTGCGCGACGCGCTGCAGCTCCTCGGCGAGACGCTGCGGATCGCCGGGCGGCACCAGCAGGCCGTCCACACCGTCGGTGACGACGTCGCTGTAGCCGGCGATGCCCGAGGCGATGACCGGGGTGCCCGCGGCGAAGGCCTCGGTGAGGACCATGCCGAAGCTCTCACCGGAGAGCGACGGCGCGCAGAGCACGTCGGCCGCGTGCAGCTCGGCCCACAGCTCCTCCTCGGAGACGCGGCCGCGCACGTCGATCGAGCGCATCAGCTCGGGATCGGCGAGCCAACGCTTGACGTCCTCTTCCTCGGCGCCGATCACGGTCAGCTTCGAGGGCACGTGCTCGACCAGCGCGTTGAAGGCGCTCAGCAGGATCGGCAGCCCCTTGCGCTCCTCCGGGCGGCCGACGAAGAGGATGTTCAGCTCCTCCCCGGGCACGGTGAGCCCGGTCGGCGGGGCATCGACGTCGACGCCGTTGGGGATGATCGTGTACTCGCCGCCGAACCAGCGCATCCCCGTCCAGGCGGCTGCCTCGGAGACAGCGATCCGGGCGGAGAGGCGGTTGAACATGCGGCGGGCGCCCATCGCGCTTGCCACGTGGTTGGGGAACGGCTTGGTCGAGTAGGCGTGGAAGGTGCCGACGACCGGCGTCCGCGCCGCGAGCACCGCGTTCCAGCCGACCAGCGGCGCCAGCGGCTCGTGGACGTGGATCACGTCGAATTCCCCGGCGCGGACGGCGCGCCGCGGCATCACGTAGCCGGAGTAGGGCAGGATCGAAGAGTTGGAGACCGAGCCGTTGGCACCGAAGCCGACGGTGCGCCCGAGCGGCGTCAGGTAGTCCGGCAGATCGAGCTCCGGCGCGGCTGCCTTATGCGTGGCACGGCTGATCGCACCGGGCGGATCGACCGGTGCGAGGACGCGGACATCGTGGCCCCGACCAAGGAACTCCTCGGCGAGAGCTTCGACGTGCCGGTTGACGCCCCCCTGGAAAGACCAAGAATATGGCGAGACAAGACCTATGCGCACGAGCACCTAAGGGTAGACGACGGAACGGTCTGCATCTGAATCAGTACCCGCTCTCACGGAGAGGATTACTCGGTCGGCGCCGATCTACCTCCCTCGGCCCACGCCCAACCGAGGAAAACCAGCAGATATGCAGCGCCTATCTCGAGCAGCAGCGCGCCGGAGTCGTTTGCAAGAGTTGCCACTATCGTCGCCACCACGGCGCCGATCAGCGCGGCGCGCATCGCGGGAACGTCGCGTACCCAGCTCGCGAGGGTGGCGCGACGCAGGACGGCGACGAGCACGCCGATCGCCACCAAGGGCAAAGCGACGAGGAGAACCGGGCGAACGAAGCTGTGCGCCGTCTGCTCGAGCCGACGCTGGGCGGTGTCGCCGAGCGAGTGCAGGCCGCCCGCGTCGAGCACCGAGCGGGTGAAGTGGGAATTGGCGCCGGTGAGGAGGTCGGCGAGCGCCAGCAGGGCGAGGACGACGAGCGGGATCAGGATCACCAGCAGGATCCAGCGGCGCCGTCCGCCGGTCACCACCAGGGCCGCCACCGCGACCCCCATCGGGAAGTCGATCGCCGCGCCGACGTCGGCGCCGAACTCGCCGGAGGCGAAGATCCCGGCGCAGACGAGGCCGACGACGAGGAAGACGACCGCGCAGCGTCCCGGCGAGAGGCGCGGCGCGAAGCCGGCCAGCCCGGCGCCGATGCCGCCGACGACAAGCACCGAGAGGAGCGACTCGAGCTCGTTGCCGATGCCGTAGAAGCGGACGCCGAGGCCGGGGTTCGGCCCGAGGAGGGAAAGCGCCGAGAGCGGTGAGCCGAGGATCGCGTCGAGCGCGTACGCGCCGACGGCGACCCCGGCGGCAACCGCGAGCGCGCGGTAGTCGCGCAACGCCGCCAGCGTGATCGCCGCGAGCAGCGGCGCGCCCAGCATCACCAAGAGCGTTTCCGGCCACTGCGCCGGTTCGAGCGCCGCGCCGACGAGGAGTAGCACCGGCAGGTAGACGACCGCGAGGCCGGCGAGCCTGACCGCTGCCGGGGCGAGTGGCCGCGCGACGAGGACGACGAGGGCCAAGGCCAAGACCCAGGCGAGGAGGCTCCAACCGATCACCGGGCCGCGTCGCGTGGAGACGACCGCCATCCGGGCGCCGCGCGATTCGATCGCCGCCGGGTCGACCGAGCCCTCGGTGCGGATCGCCTGGCCCGTCATCTGATCCGGGACGGCGGCGCCGAAGAATTCGAGGATCGTCGGGGCGACGTCGGTCGAGGTGACGTAGCCGTTCGTGCGCGTGGTGTCGGAGGTGAGGTCCCCGTGGAAGCCGCGCCCGGCGACCCCGATCGGAATCGGGTCATCCGTCTTCCCGGTCGGCGTGGCGATCGCGATGACGAGGCCCCGGCGTCCCAGGAAGGCGGCAGTCTGGGCGGCCTGTCCGAGCCTGGTTTCCTCGACTTCGAGGGTCCCCCGGTCCGGCCCGACGCCGGCAATCCCGGTGCCAGATTCCAGGCCGAAGAGCGGGCAGGAGGCCGCGCCTTTGGTGAAGACGCCGACGCCGACTTCGTGGACGGCTCGGCCCAGCAGGGCGGGTTCGATTTCGTCCGGTGCCGATTCCGCCCGTTCTTCGACTTCGTCGAACCAGCTTTCGCACGCGTGCGGCGGCGGTGCCCCCAGCCTGTGGTCGTAGAGCGAGTTGAAGACCCGATTGCCGGCGCCGATGTCCAGATAGGTCTGTTCCGGCGTCACCGTCCCCAGGCCGGCGCTCATCAGCCCGGGCGAGAATCCCGCCGCTGCCAGTTCCTTGACCGTGGTCGACGGAGGCACGAACACCAGATAGGCCCGCTCCTGCGGCGGCGCCGCACCCGCCCCGGGAGCCAGAACCAGACATGCGGACAGCGCTATCGTCATGGCGATGCCCGCCGACCGCACTTTCGCCAAATTCAGTTTCTTCAAAGTCGATCCCGCCTGGCGCCGTCGCGACCCCGAGCTCCGCGCCACCGACAAGCAAGAATTCCTCGCCGCCTGTGAGGACTTCGGCATCGACCGGTCGCTGCGCGCCTACTCAACCATAGGTACGCGAGGTGATGTCGACCTGGTACTGCTGAGCCAGAGCCCGAATCTCGAGGACATCCACACCTTCCACGTCGTACTGGGCCAATCGGGCCTGGCGAAATGGAGCACGACGCCCTACTCGTACCTCTCGATGACGAAAAAGTCGCCGTACTCCGACGAGAAGGCGCGTCCGGAGATCGCCGTCTCCGACCGCAAGTACCTCTTCCTCTACCCGATGGTGAAGCAGCGCCGCTGGTACGGCCTGCCGCCGCAGGAGCGCGGCCGGATCATGAAAAGCCACATCGATATCGGCCGCAGCTATCCCGAGATCACGGTCAACACGACCTACTCGTACGGGCTCGACGACCAGGAGTTCGTCGTCTGCTTCGAGGGCGACGACCCCGGCGAATTCCTCGAACTTGTGAATGAGCTGCGCCCGACCGAGTCGAGCGAGTACACCGAGTCCGAGACGCCGATCTTCACCTGCGTGTCGATGTCCGTCGGCCGCGCGCTCGACGCCCTCGACGGCGTCGCCAGCGCCGCCACCGCGCCCGCCTAGGCAGGGCGCTGCGCGACCCGCGCCATTAGGGTCGCCTATCCTTCTCCGTCCCCGTCCCAGACCCGAAAAACGAGAGAGATGCCCAAGATCGGTACCCCTGAGAACCCGCTTCGCGTCGCCATCGTCGGCGCCGGCCCGTCCGGCTTCTACGCCGCCGAGCACATCCTCAAGGACGGCGACGTCCACGCCCAGGTCGACCTCTTCGACCGCCTCCCCACCCCGTTCGGGCTGGTGCGCGGCGGCGTCGCGCCGGACCATCCGAAGATCAAGTCGGTGACCCGCGTGTACGAGAAAACCGCGGCGCGCGAGGGCTTCCGCTTCTTCGGCAACGTGAAGATCGGGCACGACGTCGAGGTCGAGGAGCTGGAAGGGCTCTACCACGCGATCGTCTTCACGGTCGGCTGCGAGACCGACCGGGCGCTCGGCGTCCCCGGCGAGGACCTGCCGGGCAGCTATGCCGCCACCGCCTTCGTCGGTTGGTACAACGCCCACCCCGACTACGCGGATCACGACTTCGACCTCTCGGCCGAGCGCGCGGTGGTGATCGGCAACGGCAACGTTGCCATGGACGTCGCGCGGATGCTGGCGCTGACCGACCACGAGCTGCGCCAGACCGACACCGCCGATCACGCGATCGAGGTGCTGGACAAGAAGAACGTCAAGGAGATCGTCGTGCTGGGCCGCCGCGGCCCGGTGCAGGCCGCCTTCACCAACCCGGAGATCAAAGAGCTCGGGGTGATGGAGGACGCCGACGTGGTCGTCGACCCCGCCGACATGGAGCTCGACGCGGCGAGCAAGGCCTTCCTCGAATCCGACGAGGTCGACAAGACCACGCGGGTCAACGTCGAGACGCTGCAGGAGTTCTCCGAACGGACGCCGGAGGGCAAGAAGCAGCGGATCGTCCTGCGCTTCCTCGCCTCCCCGGTCGAGATCAAGGGCGACGGCAAGGTCGAATCGATCGTGATCGGCAAGAACGAGCTGGTCGAAGAGGGCGGGCGGCTGGTCGCCAAGGACACCGGCGAGCGCGAGGAGCTGGAGTGCGGGCTGGTGCTGCGCTCGGTCGGCTACACCGGGATCCCGATCGAAGGCGTGCCCTTCGACACCAAGCGCGGCCTGATCCTGAACGAGGGTGGCCGGGTGCTCGACTCCCACGACGCCGGCCACAAGGTCGGCCACTACACCGCGGGCTGGATCAAGCGCGGGCCGAGCGGCGTCATCGGCACGAACAAGAAAGACGCCCTGGAGACCGTCCAGCACCTGCTGGCCGACGTCGGGTCGGAGACGCTGCTTTCGCCGTCGAACCCGGCGCCGGAGGCGATCGAGCAGCTGCTGGCGGAGAAGAACGTCCGCTACATCTCCTTCGAGGACTGGCAGGCGATCGACCAGGCCGAGGTCGGCCGCGGCGAGCCGCACGGCCGCCCCCGGGTCAAGTTCGTCCGCGTCGACGAGATGCTCGACACGGTCGGCGAGGGGGTCGGCTGATCATGGCGGTCGATCTCGCCGAGCTGCAGACGATGATCGAGGCGGCCCTCCCGGGCGCCTCGGTCGCGGTCTTCGACGAAGACGGCGGCGGCCAGCACCTGCGCGCCGAGGTCAAGGCCCCCCAGTTCGCTGGCCTCTCGCGGATCGAGCAGCACCGGCTGGTGAAGGCGGCCGTGAAACCGCGCTTCGACGACGGCACGGTCCACGCCCTCTCGGTGAAGACCGAGACCGCCTGAGCCGTCCGAGGCGGCTCAGGGAGCGGAAAAGTCACACTTCCGTTTCCCACACGTCACATCTTTTTCCGTAGCCTTCGCTCCATGGAAGTAACCCGCTGGACCGACGATCGCCTGGACGACCTGAACGACCGCGTGAAGAACATGGACGTGAAGATGGATGCCGGCTTCGCGCGCCTGAACAGTCGGATCGACAAGCTGAACCACACGATGGTGCAGGGGATGATCGCCCTGATCAGCATCATCACCGTGCTCCTCGCGGCGCTCGTCGGCATCATCGCGACTCATATCTGAGCCGGCGACGGCGCTTGGCTACCCTGTGGACATGGCCGACCAAGAGCTGAAGTCCAAAGTCGAAGAGTTGATCGCAGCCAACCCCGTGCTGCTCTTTATGAAAGGGGTGCCGGAGGCGCCGCGCTGTGGGTTCTCGATGCGCGTCGTGCAGATCCTCGACTCGATGGACGCCGAGTACGGCGCGATCGACGTGCTCCCCGCGCTGCAGCCGCTGCGCGAGGTGACCACCGAGATCGCCGACTGGCAGACCTTCCCCCAGCTCTACGTCAACGGCGAGCTGCTGGGCGGCGCCGACATCATCGAGGAGATGTACGACTCGGGCGAGCTCGCCGAGGCCCTCGGCCTCGAGCAGCCGGAGGCCGTGGCCGCGACTCCCGCGGCACCCCCGGCCAACGACCTCCCGGCGCAGTCTCCCCCGCTTCAGATCGAATAGCCGAGCTCCGCGTTCGCGCGGCTCAGGGCGGTGCTCAGGACGCGCCCGGCAGCCGCGAGGTCGGCCTCCGGCAGGTCGCCCCAGAGGCGGCTCCTGATCTCGTCCGTCGTCCCGACCACGCGGGCCTGGAGCTGGCGGGCGGCGGGCGTCAGCACCACCTCGCCGCGGTCGGCCTCGAGCAGGCCGAGTGAGAGCGCATTCTCGATCGCGGCCGTCGCCTTGTCGGCCGTGAACTTCGCCTGCGCCATCCCCAGGTTGACCAGGTCCTGACGAACCAGGCGCCCGCCTGCGCCCTCGGCCAGTTTCAGGATCACCCAGCCGGCGGCCGACAGCCCGGTGCCGTCCAGTTCGCGCACGAGGATCGCGTCGAGGGCCTTCTCGGTCTGGCCGATCAACGCCGGTCCGAACTCGGTAGGGGTCTGAACGTCCATCTTCTTCCTTTCGTCGTTTATTCGTTGGTCGAACCAACGATTTACGGAAGATAGCAGTTCGTTGGCGCGACCAACGAATCGTCTAGACTCCCCGTCGATGTCCGCCTACCGCCTCGACTCCCTGCCGACCTGGCTCCTCAGCCGGACCTCGGGCCGCGCCCATCGACTGCTCGCCGACGGCTTCGCCGCCGCCGGGGCGCGCGGCTACCACTACCGCGCGCTGGCGGCTCTGGAGGACCTCGGGCCCGCCAGTCAGGCGACGCTGGGACGACGGGCGGAGATGGATCGCTCCGACGTCGTCGCGACCCTCGCGGAGCTCGAAGCCGAGGCCCTGGTCGAGCGCGCCCCGGACCCTGACGACGCCCGGCGCAGGATCGTCTCGATCACGCCCGCCGGGAGGCGCAGACTGCGGAAGCTGGACGGGGTCGTCGCCTCAGTCCAGGAGAAGCTGCTCGCCCCGCTGTCAGCCGCCGAGCGCACGGAGCTGATCCGCCTGCTGGCGGAGCTACGGGGCGCCGAAGCTGGAGGAACCTAGACTGCGGCGGGAGTTGCCTCGGCGTCGTCTTTCACCTGGAAAGACGAGCCGCAACCGCAAGCCGCGACGACGTTCGGGTTGTTCACCTGGAACCCGGCGCCCTGCAGGCCTTCGACGTAGTCGACCTCGGAACCGAAGACGAACTGCATCGAGACTTTGTCGACGACCACGGAGACGCCTTCGACGGTGAAGACGTTGTCGTCGGCTTTGGCCGAGTCGAAGGCGAGCGCGTACTGGAAGCCGGAGCATCCACCGCCGCGAACGGCGACGCGCAGAGCCTGTTCGTTGCCCTCCTGCCCGGCCAATAGCTCGCCGATCTTGGCGACGGCTTTGTCGGAGAGGGTGATCGCTGCGTTTGGCGTGTCAGTCACTTCACAAAGTGTAGCGGTCCGAGGCGGCGGCCTGGGGACCCGGCGCAAAGTGCGGAAGGAGCTTCTTTGATTGAGAGAAGCTGGTCGCGCAATGAGCGGGAAACGCGCTAGCGTCGGCGCCATGGACACCACCGCCCACGCTCAGATCGCCTACGACGCGTTCGCCCCGATCTACGACGACTTCAACGCCCAGAACGACTACGAGCTCTGGTTCAGCGTCCTGCTGCCGAAGCTCGAGGAGTACGGGCTCCGCAAGGGCAAGCTCCTCGACGTCGCCTGCGGGACCGGTCGCGCGTTCGCGCCGATGCTGCGCCGCGGCTGGGAGATCACGGCGTGCGACATCTCGCCGGCGATGATCGCCAAGGCGAAAGAGAAATTCCCCGACGAGGACATCTCCTACGACGTCGCCGACATGGCCAAGCTGCCCACCTACGGCGAGTTCGATCTGGTCTGGGCACTGAACGACCCGGTCAACTACCTGGTCGGCGACGGCGACCTGCAGAGCGCGCTCGAAGCGATGGGCGCGAACCTCGCCGAGGAGGGCCTGCTCGTCTTCGACTGCAACACGCTGATGCTGTTCCGCGCGTCCTTCGAACCGGAAAAAGGCCTGCAGCGGGACTCGCGCTGGCGCTGGGAGGGTCGCGGGAAGATCGGCAGCGTCTACGAAGCCGAAGTCTCCGGCGAGGGGATCGCCACCCACACCCACAAAGAGCGCCACTACACCGTGCCCGAGGTGCAGCGGACGCTGCTGAACGCGGGCCTCCAGCCGGTCGCGGCGCTGGGCCAGTGCGAAGACGACGGCGAGATGGTCCTCTCCGAGAGCTGGGACGAGGGACGCGACCACAAGATCATCCACGTGGCGCGGCGAAGCTGACGGGACCCCGCGTTTGGCAGAATCGCCTCCGGTGACCACCAGGGCCGATACCGCCGTCGTCTGCGACAGCAGCCAATACCTACCTCCCGAGGTGATCGCCGCCAAGGGCATCGGGGTGGTGAGCCTCTACGTCTCGGTCGACGGGCACCAGGAGCCCGAGCTGCAGATCACCGACTACGACGACTTCTACAGCCGGCTACGCCAGTCGAGCGGCGGCGCGACCACCTCGCAGCCCTCGCTTGGCGACTTCATCGACGTCTGGCAGCCGTTGCTCGACCAGGGCAAGGACGTCGTCTCGATCCACATCTCCTCGGCGATCTCGGGGACCTTCGAGGCGGCCAACCAGGCCCGTCAGCGGCTGATCGACGACGGCAAGGGCGGCGAGCGGATCCACCTCTACGACTCCGAAATGGCCTGCGGGGCGACCGGGCTGTGCGTGCTTGCCGCCCATGCGGCGATCGAGGCGGGCGGCGGGCCCGACGAGGCGCTCGCCCGCGCCCAGGAGGTCCGCGAGACGCTGAAAATGTGGTTCGCCGTCGACACGCTCGAGTACCTGCGCAAGGGCGGCCGCATCGGCGGGGCCAGCGCCTGGATCGGCAGCGCCCTGAAGATCAAGCCGATCCTCACCATCGACCGGGAAATCAAGCCGATCGAACGCGTCCGCACCCGCGCCCGCTCGCTCGAGCGGCTGCGCGGGTACGCCCGCCAGCTGCACGAATCGGGCGCCGACGCCTGGGTCATCCAGCACATCCAAGATCCCGAGACGGCCGAGGCGCTGGCCGTCGACCTGCGTGAGATCTTCGGCGGCAAACCGGCCTTCATCTCCGAGATCGGCCCGGTGATCGGCGCCCACGTCGGGCCGGGACTGCTCGGCGTCGGCGCGGTGTCCTGGTCTCTCCTCGAAGAGAGCTGAGCCCGCACCACCGATGGCGAAGCTCCTGCTGATCTCGGGCAGCCTGCGCGGCGGCTCGACCAACTCGGCGACGATGCGGACGGCGGCGGCGCTGGCGCCCGACGGAGTCGAGGCGACGATCTACGACGGCATGGGCCGTCTCCCCCACTTCAACCCCGACGACGACCCGGCCGGCGGGGTCGGCCTCGACCCGGAGGTGGCCGCGCTGCGGGCGGCGCTGGCCGACGTCGACGCCCTGCTCCTCTCGACCCCCGAGTACGCCGGCGCCCTGCCGGGCTCGTTCAAGAACCTGCTCGACTGGACGGTCGGCGGCGGCCAGACCTACGAGATGCCGGTCGCCTGGATCAACGTCTCCGGCGCCGCCGCCCCGACCGGCGGAGCCGACGCCCACGACAGCCTCCGCAAAGTCCTCGGCTACACCAGCGCCCGGATCGTCGAGGAGGCTGTGCTGCGGTTGCCGCTGGCGAGGGACGACATCGGGGCCGACGGGTTGGTGGCGGGGGCTGAGGCGCGGGAGGCGATCGTGGGGGCGGTGCGCACGCTCGCGGGGGCTGCCGAGGGTTAGCTGGGCGAGTATTCGGGGGCTGGGAAGCTGGCGCCCGAGGTAAGGGACGCGAGGCGGGTCGGCGAGAGCGGCCGTCTCGGCCACGGCCCTGGCTGGCTGTGGCCGTGGCCGAGACGGCCGGGGTGCGGGAGGTGTGGGATCTCTCGCCGAGGTGCGGAGGGTTCGTCACGGGAGGGACACGGATCCGTCATGAGACTCGCATCCCGTCACGGAGACCGTGGGAAGTCCACGCTTCCGTGCGTGTTGGGCAACAGTCAATTCCGCGCTGCACGGATTGACCCCCCTATAGGGTGGAAAACCCGTGCAGCGCGTTTTCGGGCCTTCTTTTCAGGCCCGAAAAACGCACGAATGTGCCTGAAGGCCGCGGGAAGTGTGGAGTTCCCGGCATCTTCGTCACGGGACTCAGGCAGGTGTGGCATCTCTCGCGCGGACCTTCGACGTAAGTCCGACCTCCGCCCGGACCTGTGCCACTTCCTGACGAACCCCTCACGTCCTGGGCGTCTCATCGCGGTCACAGCCAGCCAGGACCGCGATGAGACGCCCAGGACTCCCCTAGGACTGCCGCACCGCCCAGGAGGCCGTCCCCCCTCAGTACCCCCGCTTGCGCCTCCGCCTACCCCGCATCAACTTGATCCCGACCAAAAACCCCACCGCGGCGGCGCCGATGATCAGTTGCTGTTTGTGGTCCTCGACCTGGCGGCGCCAGTCGGTGACTTCGGTGACCTTGCCCCGGAGGGCTTCGACGTTCGTTCCCAGTTGCTGGCGCTGGATGTCGATGTCGCGGCGGATCTCGTCGGCCGAGCGACCGGGCCTGCCGGCCGTGGAGGGCCGCGCCGGTTTGGGATCGACGCTCATTTGTCCTCCTTCGTAAGCATCTCTTTGGTGAGCTTCGCCTCTTCGATCGCCTGCTCGGGGACCGGCGGCGAGCCGGCCTTCACCGCTTTGTAGGCGATCAGCGCGGCGAGCGCGGCGATCAGCAGGAAGACGGCGGCCTCGATGAAGAAGCCGGGCCACGTCTTGCCGTCGAAGACCTCTTCGTTCAGCAGCCAGGCGATCCCCTCCATCACGAGGATCAGGGCGAGGAAGGCGAAGACCCCGGCGGAGATGCCGACGACCGCGCCTTTGGCGATCTTCCCCGCTTTTTCGGAGACCTCGGCCTTGGCGAGCTGGATCTCCTCGCGGACGAGGCCGGAGACTCCTTCGGTGACGTCGAAGACGAGCTCGCCGAGCTTGCGCTCGTCTTTCGGCTCGGTCGGCGGCGGCACCGGGGGCGGCGTCTGCGGTTTGGTGGGTGGCGTCTGGCTGTCGGGCATCGGGCTCTCCCTCTCGGTCCGGCGGGTTACTCCGGCGGGTCCTCACCGTAGATGCGACGGAAGACGACGCCGGCGACACGCGCCGCGACGATGCTCGCCAAAGCACCGGTGGCCGCCAACAGCCCGCTCCAGACCAGCCTTTTTGCCAACTCGTTGTCCACTCGTAAAGCCTTTCCCCTCGGGATGAAGGTCAAACCCTAGTCAGCGCGGCTCCAGGCCGTCGCAAATGGTGGTCACGAGAAGGTTCCTTGCTTCGTCGAAGCGGGCCTCGGCGACCTCCACGTCATCGAAGATCCACTCGGTGAGGAGCTGCTCGACGGCGCCGTAGAAGGCCTGGGAAGCGAAGCGCGGATTGATGTCGGAGCGGAACTCGCCCGCCGCCTGGCCGTCCGCGACGATCTTCGCGATGCCTTCGTAGGCGCGGCGGATCTCCTCCAGATGGGTGCGGCCGAACGAGTTCGCCGCGCGCGTGACCTCGACGATGATCACCTTCATCAGCTCCGGGTCGTGCCGGTAGGACTCGAAGATGAAGCCGGCGCAGGCACCGAGCTTGTCGCGGTGAGAGGCGTCGGTCTTTTCCGCCTCGTCAATCGCCGCCAGCAGCAGGGACCAGCGCTCCAGGAACAGTTCGTTCAGCACCTGGTCCTTGGAGTTGAAGTAGTGGTAGACGAGGCCGTAGGCGACCCCCGCCTCGTCGGCGATGTCGGAGACGCGGGTGGCGTGGAAGCCCTGCCGCGCGAAGACCGTGACCGCGGCGTCGAGAATCTGCCGGCGTTTGTCGACGGCGCCGGAGCGCTGGGCGGAGCGCTGCTCCATCAGGCGTAGACCTCCGGGCGGCGGTTGGCGAGGGCGGGCAGGGACTCGCGCACCCGCTGCTGGGCGGCGAGGTCGAGGTCGGCGGCGACGAAGCACTCCTCGTCGGGAGCGGTCGCCAAGACCACGCCCCAAGGGTCGACGATCATCGAGCGGCCGTAGGAGTCGTAGTGCGGCGGCGCCTTGCCGACCTGCCCGGGGGCGAGGACGAAGACCGCGTTCTCGATCGCCCGGGCGCGCAGCAGCACTTCCCAGTGATCGCGGCCGGTGGCGCTGGTGAAGGCGGCGGGGACGGTGAGCAGGCGGGCGCCGCGCACGGCGAGGATCCGGTGCAGCTCGGGGAAGCGCAGGTCGTAACAGACGGTGAGCCCGGCGGTGAGCTCGCCGACCGGCGCGGTGACGATGTCGGTGCCCGGCTGCTCGTGGGCCGACTCGCGGTAAGAGACGCCGCCCGCGTCGACGTCGAACATGTGGATCTTGCGATAGACCGCGATGTCCTCCCCATCGGGGCCGATCAGGACCGAGGCGTTGAAGGGCTTCTCGCCGTCGCCCGCGTGCTCGGAGATCGAGCCGGCGAGCAGGTGGATGCCGAGGGTGCGCGCCCAGCCGCGGGCGGCGGTGAGGCTCGGGCCGTCGAGCGGCTCGGCGCCCGCCGCGAGATCCTCGCCGGCGGCCAGCAGGTTCCACTTCTCCGGCAGCGCGACCAGCCCGGCGCCGTCGGCCGCGGCGGCACGGACGAGCCCCTCGGCGCTAGCCAGGTTCCGTGCCTTGTCGGCGTTAGAGTTGAGTTGGACGGCAGCGACGCGCATCAGGGCGTGTTTCGGCGCTTTCTCCACGCCCACGGGGCCTGGGAAAACCGATTGACGGGTCAATCAGGGGGTCAGTATAGGCGGCCGGCGCTCAGGAATCAGCGTCGGGCGGCTTCGGGAATGCCATCGCCCGAGCGATCAGGCGGTCGAAGACCGGAGTCGACAGGAGCGGCTTGAGCCGCGCCATCACCTGAGCGTCCATCCCGACCAGGTACCGGGCCCGCGGCCGGCGCGTCACCAGCGAGTGCTCGATCCGCGCCGCCACCTTCTCCGGCGGGACGCCCCGCTCGGCGGTGTCTTTGACCACCTGGCGGTAGCGCTCGACCATCCCCTCGTAGAGCTCGCGCGTCCGCGGCGACGCCTTGGCGAAGATCCGGTCGGCGTCCTTCTCGCCGCTCGACCAGATCGGCGTGTCGATCGAGCCGGGCTCGACCAGCACCACCTTGATCCCCCACGGGGCCAGCTCCTGCCGCAGGCTGTCCCCCAGCCCCTCCAGCCCGAACTTGGCCGCGTGGTAGGCGCCGGTCATCGGCAGCGCCACCCGACCCCCCATCGAGCTGATCAGGACGATGCGCCCGCGCGCGGTCCGGATCGCGGGCAGCATCGCCTGGGTGACCGCGAGCTGCGCGGTCAGGTTCAGCTCCACCTGGCGGCGGAAGTCCTCGATCGGCAGCGCCTCCAGCGGCCCCGCCACCGCGGCGCCCGCGTTGTCGACGAGGCCGTCGAGCCCGCCCGGCCCGGCCGCGACCAGCTCCGCCGCCGCGGCGATCGCGTCGGGGTCAAGGATGTCCAGCATCAGCGGCTCGAGCCGCTCCGATCCCTCGGCGGAGAGCGCCGCCGCGTCCTCCTTCTTGCGCACCCCGGCGAAGACCTTCCACCCCGCCGCGTCCAACCGCCGCACCGTCGCCCGCCCGATCCCGGACGAGGCGCCGGTGACGAGGACGCTTCTCATCCCCGGCGGCTTTCGAGCTCGGCGACGAGGAGCTTGGTGTGGAGGGAGGCGATCAGATCCTTCAAGGGTTGCGCGCCGGCTTCGAGCATCTCGACCACGCGCTCCGGGGGGACCTCGCCGGCGAGGCGATTCATCACCATGTCGACCTCCTCGCGGACGAGGGCCTCGAGCGCTTTTTTGTAGCGCAGGGTGTCGTAGACGGTGAAGCCGATCTGCTCGTCGTACCCGCCCGCGCGGAAGCGGCTGATCGCCTCGATGATCGTGACATCGGAAGGTGAGTACCCGCGCGAGTTCGGGGTCAAGACTTCGATCTCGGCGAGGCGGTCGAGCACCTCCTTAGGGACGCCATAACGCTTGCGGACATCGGCGGCGCTGGTGCGGGTCTTCTCCCCGGCGAGGGCGCGGTCGAGGATCCGGTCCTCCAGCGCGAGCAGCGCCTCGGCGCGGTCGGTGCCCTCGTCGTCGAGCACCCCCTTGATCGCCTTCAGCGGCATGAAGCGCTCCTCCTGCAGGCGCTTGATCAGGCGGATCCGGTCGACGAACTCGGGCGGGTAGTACGCCATGTTGCGGCTCGTCTTCACGCCTTCGGGGAGGAGCCCCTCGCGCAGGTAGTGCTTGATGGTCGGCGCCGGGACGCCGCTGGCCTCGGCCAGCTCGCCCATCCGGAGGAGGTCGGTCCTCTCGCTCGCCTCGGTCGCCACGGAGGAAGGCTCGCCTACGCCGCGGCGGCGGAGCGCGCGGTGATCCCGAGCAGCTCGCGCGCCTCGGCGACGGTCGCCGGGCGGCGGCCGACGTCTTCGGCCATCTGGCGGGCTTTGCCGATCAGGTCGCCGTTGGAGCGCGCCATCGTGCCGTCGGGCAGGTAGAGGTTGTCCTCCACCCCGGCGCGGACGTTGCCGCCGATGACCAGCGCGGCGCCGAGCAGTTTCCACTGATCCCGGGAGATGCCGATCGTCTGCCACTGGTTCGGGCCCTCGGGGCCGCCGGGAATCTGGTCCGACATCAAGGTGACGTTGCGCGGGGTCGGACGGATGCCGCCGGTGACCCCCATCACCAGGGAGATCTGGAGCGGCGGCTCGAGCAGGCCCATGTCGATGAGCGGGTCGAGGTTGGCGACGTGGCCGGCGTCGAAGCACTCGTGCTCGGGCTTGATGCCGAGGTCCCGCATCGCGGTGAGGAACTCGATGATCGTGTCGAAGCTGTTCTCGAAGACCGCCTTGAAGACGAAGTCTTTACGCCGCCGCGAGTACTTCGCGTAGTTCATCGAGCTCATGTTCAGTGCCGCCACTTCGGGCCGGCACTCGCGCAGGTAGGAGAGGCGCTTCTCGATCGGGATGCCGATCGCCCCGGTCGAGTAGTTGATGATCACGTCGTCGACCGCGCCGCGGATCGCCTCGGTGATCGCCTTGAAGTCCTCGGCCTCGTACGAAGGCGTGCCGTCGGGCTTGCGCGCGTGGATGTGGATCTGGGACGCCCCCTCCTCGACCGCACGCCGCGCCTCGGCGGCGTACTCCTCCGGCGTGTAGGGAATCGCCGGGCACTGGTCGCGGTTGGCGATCACGCCGCTGATCGAGCAGCTGATGATCACCGGGTCCTCGTAGCGGCTCATACAGGCATCACCCCATGTCGTTTCGGCGGCTTCGTCACGTGTTTGTTGCGGGCCATGCGCAGGGCTTTCACGATCGTGGGACGGGTCTCGCGCGGATCGATCACGTCGTCGATCATCGCGTTGCCGGCCGAGATGTAGGGGTCGATGTTCTGTCGCACCGCGTCCAGCATCGCCTCGCGGGTCGCCTCGGGATCGTCGGAGGCCTCGATCGCCGAACGGCCGATGATGTTGACCGCGCCCTCGGCGCCCATCACCGAGATCTCGGCACCGGGCCAGGCGACGATCAGGTCCGGCTCATACGCCTTTCCGCACATCACGTAGTAGCCGGCGCCGTAGGCCTTGCGGACGATCACGGTCACCTTCGGCACCGTCGCGCGGCTGACCGCGTAGAGCATCTTGGCGCCGTGGCGGATGATCCCGGCGTGCTCGACCTTCGAGCCGACCATGAAGCCGGGCACGTCCTGGAGGAAGACCAGCGGGATGTTGAAGGCGTCGCAGAGGTTGATGAAGCGGGCGGCCTTGTCGGCGGAGTCGTTGTCGAGGATCCCGGCCAGGTGCTTCGGCTGGTTGGCGACGATCCCGACCGGCTGGCCGCCGAAGCGGGCGAAGCAGGTGATCACGCTTTTGGCCCACTTCGGTTTGAGGTCGAAGTACTCGCCGTCGTCGACGATCTCCGCGATCACCTCGTACATGTCGTACGGCTTGCGTGAGGAGTCGGGGACGATTTCGAGCAGCTTCTCCGACATGCGGTCGATCGGATCGGGGTAGTCGCTCTCGCGTAGCGGCGGCTTCTCTTCCCAGTTCGGCGGGAAGTAGGAAAGGTAGGACTTGACCGCAGCGATGCACTCTTGGTCGTCCTTGACTTCGAGGTCGCCGACCCCGCTGATCCGGGTGTGGACGCGGGCGCCGCCGAGGTCCTCCATCGAGATCTCCTCACCGGTCACCGCTTTCACCAGGTGCGGGCCGGCGAGCGCCATCGCGCCCTGGCCGGCGACCATCGGCACGAAGTCCGAGAGCGCCGGGATATAGGCGGTGCCCGCCGCGCAGGGCCCCATCATCGCGGCGACCATCGGCACCACGCCCGACATTTCGACCTCCTCGCGGAAAAGCGAGCCGGAGCCGGCGAAGAGGGAACCCGCCGCCTCCTGGATGCGGGCGCCGGCGGAGTCGAGAAGCCAGACGAAAGGCATGCGCTTCTGCAACGCGATTTCGCGCAGGCGGCCTACCTTCAGCTCGCCGGTCATTCCCATCGAGCCGGCCATCACGGTGAAGTCGTAGGCGGCGACGCAGCAGGAGCGCCCGTCGACCTCGCCCCAACCCGTGATCACGCCGTCCGCGGGCGCCTCGACGTTGTCCATCGCGCGCTGGGCGAAGTGCGGGCGGCCGTGGAGGCCGAGCTCGACGAAGGTGCCCTCGTCGACGAGCAGGTCGACGCGCTCGCGGGCGGTGAGCTTGCCGCGCTCGTGCTGCTTGGCGATCTTCTCCTCGCCGCCGCCGAGGAGCGCCGCCTCGCGCCGCTCGTGCAGCTGGTCGGTGAGCTCGGTCAGCGGGGCCGTGCCCGGGAGCTTGTGCTGCGAGCTGTCGCTCATCGGATTCCCTCCGGTCGTCTACGCTGGCCTCGATGCGATTCCTCGCGGCGACGACCCTCTGTGTGCTGGCCTTGGTGGGCGGTGGCGCGAGCGCGGCCTCGGCGGAGCCGACGTCGGTCCACGACTTCACGCTCGCCTACAAACGGACCGGCGGCATCGCCGCGAGCACCCAGACCCTCGCGGTCAGGGCAGGCCAAGCCGCCACCGCGACGACCAGCGGCACCTCGGAGGGCCCGAAGCGCACCGAATTCCCGATCACCGCCCGCAGCGTCCGCGCCCTGCAGCGAAGCCTGGCCCGGGCGGACCTCGACTCGATCCCGCCCCCCGGTCCCGGCGGCTGCGCCGACTGCTTCGCCTACGACCTGCGCTACCAGGGGCACCACATCGCGCTCGAAGAGGTCGACGTGCCGCCGCGTCTGCGCGCGGTCTTCGACCGCATCGACGCGATCATCGCCGCTCAGATCGCCCGCCCGACCGCCCGCGGCGGACGGGGTTAGGCGGACGGGGCTCAACGTCCCGTCCACTTCGGCTCGCGTTTTTCGAAGAAGGCCTGGACGCCCTCGCGGATGTCCTCGGTCGTGAAGGTCAGGGAGAGCTGCGAGCGCAGGAACTCGAGCGCGTCGTCGACCGGCATGTCGGCCTGGCGGTACATCGCGTCATGGCCGAGCTTCATCAGCAGCGGGGACTTCGAGGCAAGCCGGGTCGCCCAGTCGGCGACGGCGCCGTCGAACTCCGCGGCCGCGACGACCTTGTTGGCGAGGCCGAAGGTGACGGCGTCCTCGGCGCTCATCCGATCGCCGAGCAGCATCATCTCGTTCACTTTCTTGCGCGGAACGTCGCGGAAGATGAGCGCCATGATCATGTAGGGGAAGGCGCCGACGTTGATCTCCGGCGTGGCGAAGGAGATGCCCTCCTTGGCGATCACCAGATCGCACGAAAGCGCCAGTCCCAAGCCGCCCGCCATGACGTGGCCGTTGGCGGCGCAGAGCGAGGGCTTGCCGAGGGCTGGCATCAGCCGGAAGAACTCGAGGAAGAGATCGGAGGCGAAGTGTTTCTCGATCAGGGCGGCGTCGGCGGCGAACCCCCCGAGGTCGGCTCCCGCGCAGAAGACCCGGTCCCCAGCCCCGGTGAGGACGACCGCGCGCACCGCTTCTGAGTCGCGCGCCATTTCCATCGCGGTGACGAGCTCCGTGAGCATCTGCCCGGAGAGCATGTTGCGCTTCTCCGGGTCGTTCAACGTCACCGTGGCGACGCCGTCGGCGACCTCGTAGCGCACTTTCTCGAAGCTCCCGGCACCCATGCGGTGGGGAACGATAGCGCGATTGTCGAAAGTAGGAAGTGCTACTGTCTACTCGCCTTCGGGGGCGGGCACGGGAGCGCCCCTGTCAACCGACCAGAGGAGAGAACCGTGGCGACCGCCTCCAGCGTCATCAAGCCCGACCACGCGGCAGGGCGCAAACACTTCATCTTCAGCCAGGAGCACGAAGACCTGCGCGAGTCGATGCAGGCCTGGGTGAAGAACGAGCTCTACCCCCACCGCAACGAGTGGGAGGACACTTACTGGCCGACCTCGGCGATGAAACGGGCGGGTGAGCTCGGCTTCCTCGGCCTCTGCTTCCCGGAGGAGTACGGCGGCCAGGGCGGCGACTACTACTACTCGCTGGTGCGGGCCGAGTGCATGAGCTACTCCGGCTCGGGCGGGACGAACATGGCCTTCGCGGTGCAGTCCGACATGGTGCTGCCGCCGATCCACCTGCTCGGCACCGAGGAGCAGAAGAAGCGTTATCTCGAACCGGGGCTGAAGGGCGAGAAGGTGGGGGCGCTGGGGATCACCGAGCCGGGCGCCGGGTCCGATGTCGCCGGAATCCGCACGACCGCCATACGCGACGGTGACGAATTCGTCATCAACGGCTCGAAGACGTTCATCACCAACGGGCCGCGCGCCGACTTCATCGTCCTCGTCTGCAAGACGGACCCGGAGGAGCGCCACGCCGGCATCACCCTCTTCGTCATCGACCTCAAAGACGACGAGGGGAACCTGGTGCCCGGGTACACCGTCTCGGCGGAGCTGGAGAAGATGGGGATGCACGCCTCCGACACCGGCGAACTGGCCTTCGAGGACGTCCGCGTCCCGGCCGATTCGATCCTCGGCGAGGAGGGCAAGGGCTTCTACCACATCGCCTGGGAGCTCCAGGGCGAGCGCCTGGTCGCCGCCGCGGGCTGTCACGCGGGGGCGGAACGGATGATCGAGAAAGCGATCGAATACGCGCAGGAGCGTGAAGCCTTCGGTCGTCCGATCGGCAAGTTCCAGGCCCTCCGTCACAAGATCGCGGAGATGGCGACGAAGACCGAGGCCGCCAAGGCGATGACCTACGCGACCGCCTGGCGCTTCGCCAACGGCGAGTACCCGGTGCGCGAGATCACGATGGCGAAGCTCAACGCCTCCCGCATCGCCTGCGAGGTCGCCGACGACACGATCCAGATCTTCGGCGGCTACGGCTACATGAAGGAGTACGAGGTCGAGCGCGCCTACCGCGACGTCCGTCTCAACCGGATCGGCGCCGGCACCGACGAGGTGATGCTCGACGTGATCGGGCGGAGCTACGGGCTGTAGGCCGGCCCGTGGCGACGTCCGTCGTCAAGGACAGCGGCGCGCGGGCGACCCTGCCGCCGTTCGGAGCCGAGCACGAGGAGCTGCGCCGGACGGTCGAGCGCTTCGTCACTGCCGAGATCGCGCCGCACGTCGACGCCTGGGAGCGGGCCGAAGAGTTCCCCCGCGACCTCTACCGTCGCTGCGCCGAGCTCGGCTTCCTCGGCCTGAAGTTCCCGGAGCGGCTCGGCGGCCAGGGCGGCGACCACCTCCATGACGCGGTGTGGGTGGAGGAGCTAGCGCGCTCCGGCGGGTCGGGCGGGGTCGCGGCGGGGCTGAACGCGCACGCCTCGATCGCCCTCCCTCCCATCTTCAACTTCGGCACCGAGGAGCAGCACCAGCGCTGGCTCGTCCCCGGGATCGCGGGCGAGAAGATCGGCGCGCTCGGGATCACCGAGCCCGGCGCCGGCTCCGACGTCGCCGGCATCGCCACCACCGCCCGCAAGATCGACGGTGGCTACCTCGTCAACGGCTCGAAGACCTTCATCACCAACGGCGTCCGGGCCGACTTCCTCGTCTGCGCCTGCAAGACGACCGAGGCGGGCGGCCACGACGGCATCTCCTTCCTCGTGCTTGAGCGTGAGATGCCGGGCTATGAGGTCTCGCGCAAGCTGGAGAAGCTCGGCTGGCGCTCCTCCGACACCGGCGAAATCTCCTTCACCGACGTCGAGGTCCCCGCCGCCAACCTCCTCGGGGAGGAGAACGGCGGCTTCCGCCTGATCATGGCCAACTTCGCCTGGGAGCGACTCCTCATGTCGATCGGCGCGGTCGGCGCGATGCAACGCCTCATCGACACCGCCGTCGCCTACGCGAAGGACCGCGAAGCCTTCGGCCGCCCGATCGGCAAGTTCCAGGCCATCCGCCATCAGATCGCCGAGATGGCCACCAAGGCCGAGGTCTCCCGCGCCCTCACCTACGACGCCCTCCGCCTCTTCCACGCCAACCAGCCCTGCATCCCCCAGGTCGCGATGGCCAAGCTCCTCACCCAACGCACCGTCCTCGAGATCGCCGACCAGACCCTCCAGATCCACGGCGGCTACGGCTACACCCGCGAGTACGGCATCGAGCGAGCCGTCCGCGACGCCCGCCTAGGCCCGATCGGCGGCGGCACCGACGAGGTGATGAAGGAGATCATCGGCAAGACTTTGGGACTGTGATCTATCTGCTGCGACACGGGGACGCCGAGGACGGGACCGGAGACGACGCGGCGCGGCGGCTGACCGAGAAGGGGCAACGGCAGGCTCGGGACGCGGGGCGAGCGCTGGTGGCGCTTGGGGTTGGGATCGATGCTTGCCTCGCTAGTCCGAAGGTGCGGGCGTTGGAGACGGCGCGGCTTGCCTGCGAGGCGCTCGGAGTTGAGGTGGAGGTGACGGAGGCGCTTCGCGGCGGGCCGTTCGATGCGCTCGATCTTGCGGCGGGGCGTGGGGACGTGTTGCTGGTCGGGCATGAGCCGGACTTCTCGGCGGAGGTCGGGCGGCTCACCGGGGCGAATGTGGTGATGAAGAAGGGTGGGATCGCGATGGTCGACGGGTCGACCCTCGTCGCGTTGCTGCGTGCCAAGGAGCTCGGCCGGATCGCGGGCTGACGGGCGATCGCCTTCCGCTGTTCTTTATGGCGCTCACAGGTCCATAAGGAACAGCTGGGAGAGGGAGTCGCCGCGCGGCGATCAGCCGGCGATCAGATAGGCCGTGCCTCTGATGATGAGGAGGACGCCGAGAACGAGGGCGACGTAGCCGGCGGCGCGGGCGGCGTTTTTCTCGATCCAGCCGCGGAAGCGGACGACGGCTCGTTGGGTTCGCTCCGGGGCGAGCCAGAAGCCGACCAGCGGCAGCTCGAGGAGGAGCTGTTGGATCAGGCAGAAGATGATCACGGCGAGGGCCGTGGACATGGAGGGCCAGCCGAGCTTCGCGATCTTGTCGAGGGCGACGAAGTAGGAGGCTCCCGGTAGGGAGAGGAGGGCGCCGACGGCGAAGGTGATGCGCATCGAGCCGCGGCCGAGGAGGCGTTCGGGGAGCGATTCCTTTTCCTCTTTCGGGCCGTGCTTCTCCTCGTGCCGGCGTTTGCGGCTTTCTTTGAGATGCGCCACCCGCCCCGACAGGAGCGCCCAGCCGACCAAGATGAGGATCGCGCCGAAGGCAAGGTCCTCGAGCGGGCTCAGCGTCTTCTTGCTCGATTCCACCCCGGCGGACTGGTGGAAGGAGAAGACGATCGCCAACCCCAGGCCGATGCTGGCGACCCAGGCACCGAAGAGGTAGCCGGTGATCAGCTTCCGCGGTTCCGGCAGCAGCATCATGATCGTCACCGCCGCCAGCAGCGTCGGGTTGAACATCGCCAGCAGCGAGAGCAGGAAGATGGAGAAGACGTCGCCCACGGCGGGGATTCATCTCACGTCCGGGGTCGCATAGCAATGGGGTGGGCGCCCCGAAGCCGCCCCGTGCGGGCACGGGGAAACTGGCCGGCGAGCCAGGATCGCGCCGGTCCGTGTAGCCTCGCGACCGACTTCACGAGCTAGGAGAGGGGAATCATGGGACTTCTGGACGGCAAAGCCGCGATCGTGACCGGGTCGGCACGCGGCATCGGGCGGGCGACCGCCGAGCTCTTCGCGGCCGAGGGCGCGAAGGTGCTGATCAACGACCTCGACCAGGACGTCGCCGAGCAGACGGCGTCGGAGATCAGCGGCGAGACCGCGGTCTTCGCGGGCGACCTGACGGCCGACGGCGCTTGCGACGCCTTGGTCGCAGCCGGGGTGGACGCCTTCGGCGGCGTCGACATCGTCGTCAACAACGCCGGCTACACCTGGGACGGCGTGGCGCACCGGACGACGGACGAGCAGTTTCAGGCGATGCTCGACATCCACACGATCGTCCCCTTCCGCGTCGCCCGAGCGCTCGCTCCGCACTGGCGCGAGGCCGCGAAGAAGGAGCGCGAGGAAGGCGTCGAGGTCTTCCGCAAGCTGATCAACACCTCCTCCACCACCGGGATGTTCGGCAACCCGGGTCAGATCAACTACGCGGCGGGCAAGGCCGGCGTCGTCGGGATCACGAAGACCCTGGCCAAGGAGTGGGGCCAGTTCAAGATCAACGTGAACGCGGTCGCCTTCGGCTTCGTCGAAACCCGCCTCACCGCTGCCAAAGAGGAGGGCGGCGAGATCACCTCGCCGACCGGCGAGAAGATCGAGCTCGGCATCCCCGAGCAGATGCGGGCGATGGCGCAGGCGGTCATCCCGCTCGGACGCGGAGCGACGCCGGCCGAGGCCGCGGGCCCGGTCCTCTTCCTCGCCTCGCCGCTCGGCAACTACGTGCACGGCCAGGTGCTGAACGTCACCGGCGGCATGTTCGGGGGGATGTACACCTGAGCGAGCCGCTCTACCTGCGCTACGCCGATCAGCTCTGGCCGGTCACGAACCGGCTGGCCGGCGCCCACACCTTCCTCTACCGGAGGACGGGTGGGCGCCTCGGCGCGCGGGTCCCTGGTGGCAAAGGACGGATGCTGCTGCTCGACCACGTCGGCGCCAAGAGCGCCACGCTGCGCACCACCCCCCTCCTCTTCATCCCGGACGGGGACGACCTCGTCCTCGTCGCCTCCAAAGGCGGCTTCCCGAAGCACCCCGCGTGGTTCCACAACCTGCGCGCGAACCCGGTCACCTACGTGCAGGTCGGCGGTGAGCGGCGGCGCGTGCGGGCGCGCGAGGCGACGGCAGAGGAGCGGCCGCGGCTCTGGGAGAAGGCCGACCGGGTCTGGCCGGGATACGCGGACTACCGGGCGCGGACCGACCGCGAGATCCCGCTCGTAGTGCTCGAGCCGGCCTAGCGGCGCTGCTCGGCGGGGAGGTCGCCGCTCTCGGTCGCGACCGCCTCGGGCGGCCACGGGCCGACCCAGTTGTCGCGGGCCCCGTCGATCGTGATCGTCGTCCCCGAGTAGAAGTCCCCCGCCGGCGAGGCGAGGTAGGCCAGCAGCCAGGCGATCTCCTCCGGCCGCCCGGTCCGCCCGATCGGGATCGAGCGCTCCACGTTCGCCACCACCTCGGGCGGATACTTCGTCAGCAGCGTCTCGGTCGCGAACTGGCCGGCGGCAACCGCGCAGGTGGTGATGCCGAAGCGGGCCCACTCGACCGCGAGCGTCCGCATCATGTTCTCCACCGCCGCCCGCGCCGCGCCCGAGTGCACCATCCCCGGCATCCCGTTGTGGGGCGAGAGGGTGACGCTGAGGATCTTGCCGCCCCCGCCCGGGATGAACGCCTTCGTCGCCGCCGCGTGGGACATCAGCCACGTTCCCGTCACGTTCAGCTCGACCACCGTGCGGAAGCCCTTCGGCGAGATCGCCTCGGCGGGCGAGAGGAACTGGCCGCCGGCGTTGTTGACCAGGACGTCGAGGCGCCCGTGCCGCTCCAGCAGCCGGTCGAAGAAGGCGTCGACCCGCTCCTCCTCGCGGATGTCGAGGATGTCGTGCTCGAAGGCCCCCGATAACCCCTCGGCGAGCGCCGCCGTCTCGGCGAGCGGCTCCTCGCGCCGCCCGCAGCCGACCACGATCGCGCCGAGGCGCACCATCTCCAGCGCCGTCTCACGGCCGAGGCCGCTCCCCGCCCCGGACACGACGACCACCCGGCCGTCGAGCAGACCGTCCCGAAACACCTGCGAATGCGAGCTTTCAGCCATCGGCGGCCAGCCTACAAGCGCGATGCGCGGGGTTATGTTGGGACTCGATGGCAGTCCACGTCGAACCCCAGAACCTCGCCGGCCACCTCCCCGGTGGCAGCAGCGGCGCCACCGTCGCGGTCGAACCGCTGATCGCCGGCCACGTCGACTTCCCCCGTGCGGCGATGGTCGACCAGGGCGGCAGCTTCAAGACGCTGCGCCTGGCGCGCGCGATCACGAGCTCCAAGGCGGCCGAATCGGTCCCCGTCCCCGCCTTCCTGATCCACCACCCCACCGTCGGCCCGATCCTGGTCGACACCGGCCTGCACCCGTCGATCGCGAGCGGCGGCGGCGAGAACTTCGGCGGCCTCGCCAATCGCTTCGGCCGGCCCAGCCTCGAGCCCGGCGAAGACGTCCCCTCGCAGCTGCGCGCCAAGGGGATCGAGCCGCGCCAGGTCCCGGTCGTCGTCATGACCCACCTGCACCTCGACCACTCCTCGGCGATCTCCGAGTTCCCCGACTCGGCCATCGTCCTCAGCGACGCCGAGTGGCAGGAGGCCGCGCACGGGTCCAAACCGTCCCTGAACGGTTATCGCCGCGCCCACTTCGACCTCGCCTTCGACTACCGGACGGTCGACTTCGACGGCGACGCGGTCAACTCGTACGCGACCTTCGGTCGCACCTTCGACCTCTTCGGCGACGGTTCCGTGCGCCTCGCCTTCACCCCCGGTCACTCGGCGGGCCACTGCTCGGTCGTCTGCCGCCTGGAGAAAAGCGACTTCGTGATCGCCGGCGACGCCGTCTACATGCTGGGACAGCTGGAGGGACGCGAACCGCTGCCTCCGCGCCCCTTCGACGCCCACCGGATGCGCCGCTCCGTGCAGGAGCTGCGCCTCTTCCACTCACAGTTCCCCGGCGCGACGATCACGCCCGGGCACGATCCGGACTTCTACTCCCGGATCGCTCCTCGCTTCGAGTAGCGAGCCCTTCGTAGAGCTCGCGCACCCGGGCGAAGATCTCGTCGGCGACTTCCTGCTGGCGCTCGCGGCTCGGTTCGCGCTCTACCGGGAAGGACAGCGGCTCGCCGTAGGCGACCGTGACGCGCGGGAAGCGCAGCTTCTTCCAGCCGCGGGCTCCGTCCGAGCCATGGATCGCGGTCGGGATGATCGGCGCGCCGCTCTCCAGCGCGATCCGGCCGATCCCCGGTTTGGGTGTGCCGAGCTGCTTCGAGCGCGAGCGGCCGCCCTCGGCGTAGACCAGCAGCAGCTCGCCCTGGTCGATCAGGTCATAGGCCGTTTCGAAGGCTTTCTCGTCGCGGTGCCCGCGGCGAACCGGGAAGACCCCGCCGACCTTGAGGATGTAGGTGAGGACCGGCGGGCCGAAGAGCTGGGACTTGGCCATGAAGCGGACCTTGCGCCAGAGGTAGACGCCGACGAAGAAGTGGTCGGCCTGGCTGAAGTGGTTGGGCGCAAGGACGGCGGCGCCGCGTTTCGGCACGTTCTTGCGGCCCTCGGCGGTGACCCGGTAGAGCAGGAGCGTCGGCAGGGTCACCACGATGCGGGCCAAGGTGTAGGTCCACCCCGCGCCCTTGCGCGCCGACTCGTAGAACTGGTCGAAGTACTCCGCGGGGCGGTCGTCGCGGTAGACCTGTGGCTTCATCTCGGGCATCGGCAAGGGGGCGGGCCGGCGAACGGTCCGCGCTGGTTTCTACTCGACCTGGGAGCCGGAGTTACGAATCGGCGCGCCGACCCGACGAACGGCGGGGACGGAGGCGGCTCAGGAAGACGAGGGCGAAATCGCGGAGCTGGACGGCGCGGTGGAGGAAGCCGCGGGCGTCCCGGCCGGTCGCGCGGTGCTCGAGGTCGACTTCGTACTCCCCCACCCGCGCCCCGGCGCGGACGGCGTCGACCGTCATCCCGATCTCCATGCCGAAGCCGCGGGCGAAGGGCAGGACGGTGCGCAGCGTCGCGGCGGACATCGCGCGCTGGCCGGAGATCGGCGCCTGCGCCTCGAAGCCGCAGAGCCGCCGCTCCGCCCAGCGGGCGAAGCCGAGCGCGAGGCCGAAGCCGCCGCCGACCCGCCGCGCGAACATCGCCACCGCGAGGTCGCAGTCCCCAGATTCGACCGCGTCGACCAGCGGCGTGAGCTTCCCGGCGCTCTCCCCCAGGTCGCCGTCGCAGAGCAGCACCAGGCGCGGCGCCGGGCCGGCGCTGAGCGCCGCCTCGCAGGCCGCGGTCACGTTGCCGCCCTTGCCGTGGGACCGTCCCCGCCGCACCACCTGCGCGCCCGCCGTCATCGCTCGCTCGGCGGTGCCGTCGCGCGAGGCGTCGTCGCCGACCCAGATCGCCGCCCCCGGGAACGCGCGCCGCAGCCCCGCCACGGTCGCCGCGATCCGGTCCGCCTCTTCGTGCGCCGCCACCACCACGGCCAACTCGTCAAAACTCATCCGCCCCATTCTCGCCCCGCCTCCGGCTATTGTCTCCGCCGATGCCGAACGTCGAGGCCCATATCACCGGCAACGTCTGGAAAATCGAGGTCGCGGTCGGCGACTCGATCAGCGAGGGCGACACCGTCGTCATCCTCGAGTCGATGAAGATGGAGATCCCGGTCGAGGCCGAGGACGACGGCACGGTGAAAGAGATCCGCTGCGAGGAGGGCCAGAGCGTGAGCGAAGGCGACATCCTCGTCGTCCTCGAGTAGGGCCCAGCGATGGAGGGCTCGGGCCGGGGCACCGAGAGCCTGGCGAACGGCAAGCTGCTGCTGGACCGCCCGGCGGACGCGGTCGCGCGGCTGCGCATCGCGAACCCGGAGCGGCGGAACGCGCTCGACCACGAGATCCTCGGCGCGATCGCCGAAGCGCTGCCGCGGCTCGACGACGGGATCGCGACCCGCTGCGTCCTCATCACCGGCACACCGCCGCTCTTCTCCGCCGGCTACGACATCGCGGGCTTCACCGATGACGCCTTCGAGGACGAGACCGAGGCGCTGGTCGCCCATCCGTTTCAGGCGGCGATGGAGGCGATCGTCGCCCACCCGTGGCCCACCGTCGCCGCGATCAACGGGCTCTGCCTCGGCGGCGGCCTCGAGATGGCGGTCAGCTGCGACCTGCGGATCGCCGCCGCGGGCGCCAAGCTCGGCATGCCGCCGGCCAAGATCGGCCTGATCTACGGCCACACCGGCCTGCGCCGCTTCCTCGAGACGATCGGTGCGCCCCGCACCCGCGAGATGTTCTTCACCGGCCGCAACGTCGGCGCCGCGCGGGCCGAGGCGATCGGCCTGGTCAACGAAGTTGTCGCCGACGACGCGATCGAGGAGGCAGCCGTCGCGCTCGCCGCCGAGATCGCCGCCGCCGCGCCGCTCTCGGTCCGCGGCAACAAGCGGGTGATCGACGTGCTCGCCGCCAACCCGACCCTGAGCGACGCCCAGGAGGAGGAGCTGGTCGAGCTGCGCCGGTCCTGCTTCGGCTCGGCCGACTTCCGCGAGGGCATCCGCGCCTTCGCCGAGAAGCGCCGCCCCACCTGGACCGGGGAGTAGGCCGTGGCGCGCAAGAGCGCCAAGGCCCGCCGCGAGGAGCTCGCCGCCTCCGACCCGGTGATGGCGGAGCTGATCGACCGGCTCGGCCCGCTCAGCTACGCGACGCGGCTGCGCCGGCGCAAGGAGGAGCGACCGGCGGACGCCTTCGGCGCGCTCCTGCGGCCGCTCGTCGGCCAACAGATCTCCACCAAAGCCGCGCGGGCGATCTACCTGCGGATGCTTGGCCTCTTCGAGGGGCCGCCGACCCCGGAGGCGATGCTCGCCCTTACCGAGGAGGAGCTCCGCGGCATCGGCTTCTCCCGGCGCAAGGTCGAGTACGCCCAGGACCTCGCCCGCCACGCGCTCGACGGCTCGCTGGAGCTGGACCGCCTCTCGGGCCTGGACGACGAGGAGGTCGTCGCCGAGATCAGCGCGGTCCGCGGCTTCGGCCCCTGGACGGCCGAGATCTTCCTGATCATGCACCTCGGGCGCCCCGACGTGGTCGTCTCCGGCGACCTCGGGATCCAGAAAGCGATCATGGTCGAGTACGGCCTTGGCTCCATGCCGAAGCCGAAGGAGGTCGAGGCCCGCGCCGAGCCCTGGCGCCCCAACCGCAGCCTCGCCTGCCTCTACCTGTGGGAGTCGCTACACGCCGTCCCGGCCTAGCAAGCCCGCACCCAGAGCGAATGGTTCGCCCCAGATAGCCGAAGATAGGTTGATGCGTCTGCGCTTCTGGATCGGGATCTTCGCCGCGGTGGTCGTCGGCGGCGGGGCCGTGGTCGGCTCGATTCTCGCCTACAAGCACGACGAACACGAATTCCACGCCCGCCAGCAGGAAGAGGCCGCGCGGGCCGCGCGCCAGGCGCAGTCGGTCGGGGCGCTCTCGGTCGGCGAGCTCGCGGCGGCCGGCGCCTTCATCAAGGCGGACGGCAATGTCTCCAAACACGAGTTCGCGATCGTCGGCCAGTCGCTGGTCAGCGAAAACATCCTCCACGCGGCCGCCTTCATCGACGTCGTCCACCTCGACGAACGCGCGAAGTACGAACGCGAACAGGGCTTCCCGATCCTCGAACGCGGCCCCGACGGCAAGCTCGTCAAAGCCAAGCGGCGCCCGATCTACTACCCGCTCACCTACACGGCATCGAACGAGCAGAAAGTCTCCGGGTCGGCGATCGGCTTCGACGTCGGCACCGATCCCGCCCGCGGGCCGTACCTGATGAAGGCCGCGGAAGACGGTCGGCCCACCGCCACCGGGGTGATCCCGCTGCTGCTCGGCGGCATCGGCATCAACGTTTACAAAGCGGTCTACCGCGACGGCGCGCCAACCGAAACGGTGCCGCAGCGACGGCAGGCATTGATCGGCTTCGCCGCGGGCAGCTTCCTGATGAAGGACCTCGCCGCGTCGGCGATCACGACGCTGCCCGACGACGTCACCGCGCAGCTCGACGTCGCCAACCGCACGGTGATCGGGCCGAAGGAGGAGCTCGAGGACCCGGCGCAGGCGAAGATCCAGATCGCCGACCGCACCTGGTTGCTGGTCGTCCATGACCCCGACCGCCCGGACGTGAGCATCCCGCTCCTCTTCGGCGCCGCCGGGTTGGCGATGGCCGCCGTGCTCGGCTCCCTGATCTGGGTCTGGAGCCGCGAGGAGCGACTGCGCAAGCTGCAGCGGGAGGCCGACGAAGACTCGCTCAGCGGGCTGCGGACGCGGCGGCGCTTCGAGCAGGAGGTGCGCGCCGCGATGGCCCGCTCGCGCCGGGACGGGACCACCGGCGCGCTGCTGATGCTGGACCTCGACAACTTCAAGTCGGTGAATGACTCGCACGGCCACCCCGCCGGCGACCGGCTGATCACGGAAGTCTCCGAGGTCCTGAGGCGCCGAACCCGCGAGGGCGACGTGCTGGGACGCCTCGGCGGCGACGAGTTCGCGATCGCCCTGCCGAGCTGTCGGCCCGAAGAGGCCAACGTGGTCGCCGAAGCGATCGTCACCGCGATCCGCGAGCACCAGCCCGCCGACCCCGAGGTCGACCCCGTCACCGCCAGCGTCGGCGTCGCCGTCTTCGGCGTCGACCAGCTGATGAGCTACGCCACCCTCGTCTCCGAGGCCGACACCGCGATGTACGCGGCCAAGGACGCGGGCGGGGACGGGTTCCGGGTGTTTCATCCGGATGCGATTCGGGTCACCGCGCCGGGGGCTTAGCGGTACTTCGGTTCTTCGGCAGTCCTAGTTGCGTCCTGGGCGTCTCGGACACGGCCCTGGCTGGCTGTGGCCGTGTCCGAGACGCCCAGGACGTGAGGGTTTCGCCGGGAACTTCAAGGGTTCGTCACGCTTCCGCCCGGAACTCCACACCCCCGTCACGCTTCTCCGGCACCCCCAGGTTGATGGGCCGAAAACTACGCCTATAGGGCTACTTTTCGGCCCGTCAACATTTCGGGTCAGACGGAAGGCGCACGAAGCATGAGGAACCTGCGCGGAAGTGTGGAGTTCGTGGCGTCTCCCGCACGTCTCCCGAACGGCGTCGGAGTTCCTTCACACCTTTCATACCTCGGCCGTCTCACCCACGGCCACAGCCAGCCAGGGCCGTGGGTGAGACGGCCGCTCTCGCCAAGACGCCCTGCGTCCCTTTCCCGGGCGCCAGCTTCGCGAGGCCTGAACTCTCGCCCCTCAGCGCAGCGAAGCCCGCAACCGCAGAACCCGCCCGACCGCAACCTCGAACGGCGCTCGCGTCAACCCGCCCTTCGCAAGCTGCTTCACCAGCGCCCCATGTCCCGCAAGGGCACTCGGCAAGTCGTCGAAGAGCAGGAGGTCGTCGCCGGCGGCGGCGCCGTCGACCGCAGCTTCGCGTTGGCCGCCGAATTCGGCGACGGCGGTGCTGCCGAGGCTGTCGGTGATGGTGACGCCTTGGAAGTCGAGGCGGCCGCGCAGCTCGCCGGTCACGATGCGGCGGTTGAAGGCGGCGGGACGGGGGCCGAAGGCGGGGTAGATCGCGGTCGACAGCATCACCAGCTGGCCGCCCGCGTTGACGTAGGCGCGGTAGGGCGCCTCGTCGATCTCGCGCAGCTCGACCTTTGAGAGGCCGATGCGCTGGGCTTCGAAGTCGGTGTTTTCGCTCGCCGCGCCGAGGCCGGGGAAGTGCTTCGCGGTGGCCGCGACGCCGCCGTCCTGGAGGCCGGTCGCGAACGGGACCGCGGTGGCGGCGACTTGCGCCCGGGTGGACCCGAAGCCGCGTTCGGTGTCGGCGATCACGCCGCCGGGGCGGGCGACGTCGAGGACCGGGGCGAGGTCGACGTTGACGCCGAGGCTCCGCAGGTTCCTCGCGGTGGCGCGCCCTTCGCGCCGCGCGAAGCCCGCGCCTTCGGCGCCCATCGTCGCCGCCGAGGCTTCCGGCGCGCCGCTCACCCGCTTCACCTGGCCGCCCTCCTGGTCGGTCATCACCAGCAGCGGGAGGTGGCTCAGGAGCGGCGGTCGCGGGATCGCCTGCAGCGCCGCGATCAGTTCCCGGCCCGCGGCCCGGCTCGGGAAATCGGCTTCGAAGAGGACGACGCCCGCGACCTTCCCGGCATGGATCGCGCCGCGCAGCCCCGGGGTCAGCCCGGTGCCGTCGATGCCGACCACGATCCGCTCCCCCGCCAGTTGGGCGGGGGTCAGCCGTTCGGCGAGCGTGGGACGGGACGCCTCTTCGGCCGCGTCCCCGGCACTCGTCGTCGCGTCCGCCTCGCGGGCCTCGACGGCGCCGCTCGGGTCGTCGGACCCGTCCGAGCCGCCGCTCCCAATCACCGCTCCCGCCGCGAAGCCGAGCGCCGCCAGCGCGAGCAGCGTCGCCAGCGCAACCCGCCTGCGGCGCGCTTTCGCTCTCTCCATGGGATCGATGCTAGCCCCCGACGGTCTGTCGCTTCCTCCAGGCGAATCTGCCCCGGACCGCAGATATCCTCATTCCGTCATAGCCTTTCTCGGTCGCACCTCTGAAAGGACCACCATGCCCCCACTGATCTCCCACGAAGAAGCCCTCGAGCTCGGACGCCTCACCGAGGCCGCCGACATCGAAGCTCTGGTCGAGCGCGCCTGGGAGGTGCGGCAGGAGAACTTCGGCGACTCGACCGACATGTGCTCGCTGGTCAACGCCAAGTCCGGCGGCTGCGCCGAGGACTGCGGCTTCTGCGCCCAGTCGCGCTACGCCGACGCCGACACCGTGATGCACGCGATGATGGAGCCGGAGCAGATCCTCGAACACGCGAGGGCCGCCGAAGCGGCCGGCGCGCACCGCTTCTGCATGGTCACCCAGGGGCAGGGCCTCTCCAAACGGGACTTCCAGAAGATCCTCGAAGGCGCCGAACTGGTCGCCGAGAAGACGAACCTGAAGCGCTGCGCCTCGATCGGCCACATGTCGGCGGAGCGGGCGAAATCGCTGAAGGACGCTGGGATCCAGCGGGTCCACCACAACGTCGAGTCGGCGGAGTCCTACTACCCGGAGGTCTCCACCACGGTCCGCTACGAGGGCCGGCTGCGGACGATCCAGGCGGTCAAGGAGGCGGGCCTCGAGACCTGCGTCGGCGGCATCCTGAACCTCGGCGAGACCGAGGAGCAGCGGGTCGAGATGGCCTTCGAGCTGTCGGAGATCAACCCCACCTCGGTGCCGATCAACCTGCTGATCCCCAAGGAGGGGACGAAATTCGGCGACCGCGAGGTGATGGAGCCGATGGAGGTCGTGAAGTGGATCGCGATCTTCCGGCTGATCATCCCGGGGGCGCTCTTCCGCCTCTGCGGCGGCCGCGTCGAGAACCTCGGCGAGCTGCACGGGCTCGCGGTCAAGGCGGGCCTCAACGGCGTGATGATGGGCAACTTCCTCACCACGCTCGGTGCCGAGCCGGCGGAAGACCGGGCGATGTTCGAAGAGCTCGGCCTGAACGTCGCGCGCCAGCCCGACAACGGCAAGAACCCGCGCCCGGACAACCGCTCCGGCTGGCTCGAGGGCGAGAGCCCGGCGACGCCGATGGAGGAGCTGATCGACCACCAGGCCGAGGCGCCGATGTGGGATCCCTCGACGCAACTGCGCGTCGTCAAGAAGGACAAACGGGTCCCGAAATACCCGACGGCCGCGGCCTAGTGGTTCGGCGGTGACCGACGTCGCGGCCCGCCTGGAGGAGCTGCGCGAGCGCGGCCTCTACCGGCGGCTGCGGCTGATCGAGGGCCCGCAGGGCCCGCGCGTGACGCTCGACGGGCGCGAGGTGCTCCTGCTCTGCTCGAACGATTATCTGGGCCTGGCAGCCGACCCGCGGGTACGCGAGGCGGCGGGCGAGGCGGCGTTGCGCTTCGGTGCCGGCGCGGGCGCCTCGCGGCTGATCAGCGGCAACATGACGCCGCACCGGGAGCTGGAGTCGGCGCTGGCCGACTTCAAGGGCTACGGCCGGGCACTCCTCTTCGGCTCCGGTTACCTGGCGAACACGGGGACGATCGCGGCGCTCGCCGGGCCGGGCGAGGTCGTCTTCTCCGACGAGCTGAACCACGCCTCGATCATCGACGGCTGCCGCCTGGCGCGGGCCGAGACGGTCGTCTACCGCCACAACGACGTCGAGCACCTGGCGACGCTGCTGCGCGCCGCCGCGGGGCGCCCGGCGCTGATCGTCACCGACGGGGTCTTCTCGATGGACGGCGACATCGCGCCGCTGCCCGAGCTGCTGGAGCTGGCGCGACGCCATGGCGCCCGGCTGATGGTCGACGAGGCGCACGCGACCGGCGCGGTCGGCCCGGGCGGACGCGGGACCGTCGCCGCGGCGGGGCTCTCCGGCGAGGTCGACGTGGTCATGGGGACGATGGGCAAGGCGCTCGGCTCCTACGGGGCCTACGTCTGCGCGAGCCCGGAGACCGTCGACTACCTCGTGAACCGCGCGCGCTCGTTCGTCTTCTCCACCGCGCCGCCGCCGCCGGTCGTCGGCGCCGCGCGGGCGGCGCTCGGGGTGCTCGAAGCCGAGCCGGAGCGGGTCGGACGGCTGACGACGAACGCGCGGGCGCTGCGCGACGCGCTCGCCGCCGAGGGCTTCGCCGCGGGCGACTCGACCACCCAGATCGTGCCGATCGAGATCGGCGAGGCGGAGCTGACGATGGAGCTCTGCGAGCGGCTGCTGGAGCGCGGCGTCTTCGCCCAGGGCATCCGGCCGCCGACCGTGCCCGAGGGCTCCTCGCGCCTGCGCTTCACGGTGATGGCGACGCACTCGCCGGGCGAGCTGCGCTGCACCGCCCACGAGGTCGGCGAGGCCGCCCGCGCGATCGGGCTGCTCAAGGCCCCGACGATCGCCGCCTGATGGGGATCACCCGCGGACAGTGGCAACTCGCGCCGCTGAGCGACGAGATCGGCCAGGAAGCGCGGTCGGTGCGCGCGAGCGGCGTCTTCGTCACCGGGACCGGAACCGAGATCGGCAAGACCGTGGTCGCCGCGGTGCTGGCGCGCAGCATCGCCGACCATGGCGCGAGCGTCGCGGTCTTCAAGCCCGCGCTGACCGGGATGGACGAATTCCCCGACTACGACGAGGCGGTGGCGATCGCCGCGGTGGCCGCCGGCGGCGCCGATACCTCGATCGAGAACCTGCCCGACCACGCGATCCTCCGGGCCGCGGCGCGCTCCTCGCAGACCGACGACGAGATCGCCCCCTACCGCTTCAACCCGCCGATGTCACCGCACCTGGCGGCGGGGCTGGCCGGCGTGGAGATCGACCCGGACCGCGTGATGAGGGCGGCGCGGGCAGCGGCCGACGGCGTCGACGCGATCGTCTGCGAGGGCGCCGGCGGCCTCCTCGTCCCTCTCTCCCCCAGCTGGACGATGCGCTCCTGCGCGGTCGAGCTCGGCTACCCGCTTGTCGTCGTCGCCCCGCCCGGCCTGGGGACGATCAACCACACTCTGCTGACGATCGAATCGGCCCGCTCCGTCGGCCTCAAAGTCGCCGCGGTGGTCCTGAACCCATGGCCGGAGGACCCGACCCCGATCGAGGCCGACAACCGCGAGACGATCGAGTCCTTGGCCGGCGTAGAGGTCCTCACCCTGCCGAAGCTCGACCTGAGCCGTCCCGACACCTGGCCCCACCTGCACCTCAGCTGACGATCACGTCCAGGTAGCCGGGGGTCAGCTCGACGGTGAAGCCCGCGGCCTCGGCGATGGTCGCTGCGGTCTCGGGGCTCTCCGGCGCTTTCTTCGCCTCCAGCAGCGCTCGCGCGACTTCGCCGCGCGTCGCCTTCGCCATGTGGCTCACCGGTTTGCGCTTGCCCTTCACCTCGGAGAAGGCGCGGACGTGGACCAGCGTCGCCCGCTTCGGCTTCCAGGCCGCCGCGTAGGCGCCGGAGCGCATGTCGACGACCAAGGTGCCCGGTTTGTCGGGGAGCGCCTCGGCCAGGGCCTGGCGCCAGAAGGCTGCGGGGCCGCCGATCCCGTCCAGCCTCGCTTTCGCCGAGAACCGGTAGTAGGGGATGCGGTCGGCGGGCCGCAGGACGCCCCACAGGGCCGAGGCGATCAGCACTCGGCCCTGGGCGCGTTTCGGTA